>CENL01122006.1_pt1 | contig 19832 bp, 17 predicted proteins | sample 530221 | NCBI WGS metagenome assembly CENL01 (sample SAMEA2619791, study PRJEB7988) | marine metagenome | isolation source: saline water (ENVO:00002010), including
CCTCTGGCGGTTTTTGCAATATTTGGGGGCAAAATCCCTAGGACCCCGATTCGATCCACTGGGCCAGCGCGGCGATTTCATCCGGTTTGCCAGCATCGCTGACCCGTGTGGAAAGTTCGGCAGAACTGGAAATCTCAGCCAGGCGATCCTCGTGCAGGTCAGTGGCGATGACCGCAGCACCCTCCGCCAAAAACGCCCTCGCTATGGCCAGTCCAATTCCCGATCCCGCACCCGTTACCAGTACGCGTTTACCTTTGAATCTCATCGAAACCTCTCCGTTTACCCAATGATATTAGTTAGAAATTTTTTCCCGACCGGATACTGCCCGACAGGATTGCTCCCTTCTCAGGCCTGGGCATTGGCCAGAATATGCACGAACCCGGCACTGCCCAGCCCGCCATTGTGCTGCAGCGCGAAACGGGCTCCCTGTACCTGGCGGCTGCCCGCTTCTCCGCGAAGTTGCAGGGTCAGCTCGGTTATCTGGGCGAGACCGGTGGCGCCCAGTGGATGCCCCTTGGCGAGTAAGCCGCCGGAGGGATTGACGACCCAGCGGCCACCGTAGGTGGCCTGCCCGCTAGCGACGAACTCGTTGAGTTGCTCCGCAGAGCAAAGCCCCAGGGCCACGTAGGTCGCCAACTCATTACTGGTGAAACAGTCGTGAAGCTCGATGACGTCCACGTCCTCTGGTCCTACACCGGCATCTTCGTAAGCCGCACTGGCGGCGTCCCGGCTCAGGGCCTGAAACATGACATCAAGCGCGCTTCCGGAGAAGTACTCTTTGCGATCGCTGGCCCAGCCGCGCCCGACCAAACGCACGTCGGCGCGAATACCGTTCGCCCGGGCGAAGTCATCCGTGCACACCACCACTGCGGCTGCGCCGCAGCTCGGGGGACAGGCGTAGTTCTTGCGCAATTTGCGAAAAATCGGCGGTGTCGCCAGGATCTCTTCCACAGAGAGGGGCTCGCGGAATATCGCCTTTTCATTCCGGGCTGCATGCAGTCGAGATTTCACCGCGACGGCGGCGAGCGTCTCCTCGGAAACGCCCAGTTCAAGCAGCGCGTCGACCTGCGCGCCGAACATGCATATCGCGGGGGGCGCCTCCTGCTCAGCGTCGCTCAGGCACATGATATGCGCGATTGCGCTTTCGAAGCGGGCCAGCGGGCTGGTCTTGTCCGGGAAAATGTCATCGATGGCGCCCGGGTTCATCTGCTCGAAACCCAGGGCCAGGGCGCAATCCACGTTGCCCGACTCTATCGCCTGAACGGCCAGGGCAAAGGCGGAAGACCCGCTGGCGCAATTGTTGTTGACATTGAAAATGGGAATGCCGTTGATGCCCACCCGGTACAAAGCGGCCTGGCCGGAACAACTGTCACCATAGACGTAGCCGCACACGGCCTGTTCCACCAGTGCATAATTGATCCCGGCATCGGTGAGCGCCAGGCGGGCGGCCTGCTCCCCCATAACATCATACGCCGGCGACCGGCCCGGTTTGGCGAAAGGCACCATGCCCACGCCCGCGATAACGATATCGCTACTGCCCATTGCTATCACTCCTGAAAAGCGCTGTGAGTGGATTGGTACGATACTCTGCGTCGAGTAAGGATGCTTATCACTCCGGGCAGGCGTCTTGTCCCAGTCGACATCGGTGATCGGGGACAGTTTAGTTGCCTACTAAAAAGAGTGGAGACATCGCGATGGAGCATGAATTGCAGTAAACCTTCCCCGATTACCGAACCATACGCTGCGGTAATTTGGGACTTGTCCGACTCAGCGCCCGAAAATCTGCCGCGCAATGATCAGTTTCTGCACCTCGTTGGCGCCCTCGTAGATCTCGCCGATCTTGCTGTCCCGGTAAATAGCCTCCAGCGGATACTGTTGGCCGGTATGTGCAAGCTCCTTGATGAATCCGTAGCCACCACAGACCTGAATCGCATCGCGGGCCACGTCCCCCGCCAGGCTGCTGCCCACCAACTTGGCCATGGCGCAGAGCTGCTGGACACTCGATCGCTGCCCGTCTTCAGCCAATGCCGCCTTGAAGTAAAGGTTTCGGGCATTCTCCAAGCGGGTGGCGTAGTCAGCAAAGCGGTACTGCCAGTGCTGCATCGTGGCAAGGGGTTTGCCGAATACGTGACGCTCTTGCATATAATCTACAGCGTAATCGAAAGCCGCCTGGGCCATGCCGACCCCGCAAGCCCCGATACCGACACGGCCGAGGGTCAGGGACGTGAGTGCTGCCTTGAGACCCTCGCCCTCACGGCCCACCAGGTGGATTGCGGGCACAAACACTCGGTCGAAGACAACGTCTGCGGTCAACTGGCAGTGGTTGCCCATCTTTTTGTCCGGTTCGCCCACCGTCACGCCCGCTGACTTCAGGTCGACCAGGAACATGGTCATGCTGTCGTCAAGTTTGCTTAAGACGAACATGTAGTCAGCTACAGGGCTGTTGGTGATCCAGCGCTTTTGTCCGCTGAGTTCATAACCCCCCGGGACGTGTCGTGCTTCAGTCTGCAGCGAGTTGACGCTGAGATCTGTGCTGGCAGCGGGTTCACTGGTGGCGAACGATCCGACAATCTGTCCGGCCATCATGGCGGGGAACAGTTTTTCCCTGACCTCGGCCGAAGCGTGCTTGAGCGTATGTCCGAAAAGAATCAACTGTACATCAAGCATGGAGGCCGACAGGCCTGAAGACAGGTAGGAAACTTCTTCTAGCATCACCATGGTCGCGAGGGTGGGATAGTCCAACCCGGCGCCGCCGTAATCTGCGCTGAATGGAATCCGGAACAACCCCGCTTCGGCCATTTCAGCTACAAGTTTTCGAGGAAACGCGTCCCGGGTTTCCGGCGTATTGTTGAGCTCGTGGGCAAGCGGGCGCACGTGAGTTTCGGCGAAGTCGCGCACGCGGGCGCGAATCTCGCGTGTTTCCTCCGGGAGCCATAGATCGTCATAGACATCCTCTGCGTAACGGTGTGGTGTTGGGACCATGTGCTGCCTCGGCTTCAGGGTGATGACTGGTGTTGCCAATCTACCTGTAAGGACTCGCTTCTGCTTGGCCGTGAGTGACAAAAACTTGTCTCTCCAGCCGAATGCGGACTCGAAGAATTCTGAATAAGCGGGATCGTTTACATCGTAGATGTATTCTCGTTCCTCACAACGACTGAAGGAAAAATTGACCTGGACTCTTTCATGTTCCGTCACCAGCTTGAGGTACCAGGTTCGCCAGGCACAGGCAATGTCAGCCGCTGTCGTTCGTTTGGATAATAAGATTGAACAAAGATGACAAGTAAACCACCACGACTTCGAATAAGTTCCCTTTTACACCCAATCATTAAACCAATAAAAGTAAAAGGAAATGATAATGAGACCCATAAATTCCAAGCTCCGCTATGCCGTTTCCGCCGCCGGCCTCGCTCGCTGCGCTATGGGAGTTGCTGCACTGAATTTTGCGATGCCATCCGACGCTGCACAGTTGGAGGAAGTTATCGTCACCGCGCAGAAACGCGAGCAATCCATGATGGATGTCCCGATCTCCGTCAGCGCACTGACTGGACAAAAAATCACTGACTCCGGAATCAATAACCTGGCCGATCTATCCGGATTTGTACCTGGGCTGCACATAGGCAAGGGTCCTATCAACACCACGATCAATATTCGTGGCATCGGGTCTGGCATTGATCGCGGCTTCGAGCAGTCAGTAGGTATGTATATTGACGGGCTCTACATGGGGCGATCCCGCTTGTTCAGGTCCCCGTTTCTTGATCTCAAACGGGTTGAAGTCTTGCGCGGTCCACAGGGCATTCTGTTCGGTAAGAACACGATTGCCGGAGTGATAAACATCATCTCCAGCGATCCGATGCTCGGTGATGACAACGAAGCCCGAGTCAGCCTTAAAGTTGAGGACTACGGCACCATGGAGAGTGAAGGAGTTTTCTCTACATCACTCACAGATACGTTCGGGGCCCGTCTTGCCCTCAAATACCGGGAATACGATGGTGAGATCGACAATGTGTACCTCGGCCAGGACGAGCCCGAGGCGGAAGAGCTCTCCGGGCGGCTGACACTGCTTTGGGAACCCGCCGACACGTTCAGCCTCAACACCAAAATTGCATACACCGACTATTCCACCGACGGCATAAATGCAGTACCCACTTCCTCCGACCCGGTACCGGGGAACACTGATCCACTGGCCGCCGCAGCCTTCGCCCTGTCAGCCGCGGTTGCCCCGGACCAGAACCTGAATGACAGTCATGAAGCCTGGCGCGACGACAGTACCAGCTGGTCTGGTTTGAACAAGATCTCCGGCTGGGGAGGTGGCACCGGTGTGGTGCCTGAGCAGACAGACACCCAGGCCACCAATATCGGCGTTACGGCAAATTGGTATATTTCCGACGCATGGACCCTGACGTCCGTGACTGGCTATTCGGAATACGAATCGGATGACGCAACCGACGCCGATTTTGTACCTATCCGCCTGTTGCTGACACGGGATGCGCATGAATATGACCAGGTCAGCCAGGAACTTCGATTCAGTTTCCTGGGCAGAGAGTCCATCGAGTTCGTCGGCGGGCTCTACTACGAACAACAGGACCTGACCCTTGCCAGCGGCACGATAATAGACGGTACCATGGACGGCGTCGTACCCCCGGCCCTGTTGAACAACATCTTTGCCGCACTGACCGCGCCGTCCATTGCAGCAGCGATTCCCAGCCTACCCTCCGAGCAGGTGGCCGCTCTGGCCATGGCCGTGTCTCCCCAGCAAATTGCACGATTCAATGATTTTGACCAGGAAAGTGAAACTGCAGCGGCATTTGGCGAGATCACCTGGATGTTCGCAGATAACTGGCAGCTCAGCCTCGGTGGACGGTACTCTGTTGAAAGCAAAGAGGTGCAAAAACGCCTGACGATCCAGAATAACGTCGACGGGTTCGACGTCGTATCGCCGGCGCTTCCCTGTTTGACACCGGCCACCTCCCTGACACCTGGCTGTATAGCCTACGGCGCTTGGGGAAGTTCATTCGGAACCCGACCGCACAATTTCGATGTGGACAGCGGTGACGATGACTTTTTCGATCCCAGCGCGAAATTGCAGTGGGACATCAACTCAGACCACATGGTCTACCTGAGCTACTCTGAAGGCCATAAATCAGGGGGATTCAACGCCTCGTCAGACGCTCCGGTCCAGGGCGCTCCGAGCATCGATTCCGAAGGTGGCCTGACCTACACCACGCCGGGAGAAAAGTTTGAATATGACGCGGAAACAGCCAAATCGCTGGAGCTCGGTTACAAAGGCGTGCTGGTCGATGGCGCTGTCCAGTTGAATGCCGCCGTATTCGCAACGGACTATAGCGATCTGCAAGTCGCGATCTTTCAGGGCACTAACTTTACCGTCGAGAATGCAGCGCAAGCGGACTTGATGGGAGTCGAGGTAGAGCTGCGTTGGGCGGCAACGGATTCGCTGGAACTCGGCGGTTCTCTCGCCTACCTGGACTTTGAATTTGACGAGTACTCCGCCGGCTGCACCATCGATGGCATCGTTGCGGCTGCCAATATCGACCGCGCGAACGGAGACCCGAAAGGTACCACAGCATGCCGCCAGGATTTATCCGGCGAGCGCAACGCCTTCGCCCCGGAATACAGCGGCAACCTGTTCGCCGACTACAGCCGCGACGTGTTCAGCAACCTGTTGCTGAAGGCAACGCTCGATCTCAACTTCAAGAGCGAAATGTATCTGGACTACGACCTGGATGAGCGAGTCCGGCAGGCGGGTTATGGCAAGGTGAACGCCCGCATCTCTCTTAGCAATGAGAACTGGGAATTCGCCATCTTCGGCCGGAACCTTGGCGACAAGACAACACACTCGTTTGCACTTGATACGCCCTTGCTGTCGGGAGCCACTACGGGCTGGGTTGACGAGGGCCGGATTTACGGCGCCGAGCTACGGTGGGTCTACTAGTCCAAGGCGATGCATCTACTGGGGAGCTTAGGCTCCCTTTTTTTATGTAAGTGTTTCCAGTAGAGCAGGGTTGCAGGCCGCCGGACGTTCCGGGCGCCACTTTGCCATTGTCGCGCAGGTGGAAGTGCTATGGCGCCGACAGTGGATACTGAATCTGGCTTAGCGCCACATCCAGGGCGCCCTCTTCTCCAGCCGTTTCTTTTTGTATCCAGTGCACGTAGGACTCCTCGTGCCTGATCATGGACTCGAGGATCGCTTTGTCACCGGGAGGTCCCGCCTCGGCAATTTCGCGGAACCGGGTGACAAACTGATCGATCATGGGCTTTAGTTGCGCCAGAAAATCAATCCAATCGTTGTCTTGGTAGAGGGCCAGAAAACCGGATACCACCTCGCCATCGCTCTGGGACTCATCGAGTGCCAGGCCGTGCCTGAAAAGAAAAGGTCGCAGGCGCGCCTTGGTTTCTGTTTCCAGTTGCAGCAGAGTGCCGAAATGATATTTTTCCCGCTCATTTTTGGCGACCTTGATGAGAGCGAGAAAAGCCGCCTCGCCGAGGACCTCGCTCTGGTAAAGTTCGCTGATACAGGCGGGATAATCCAGGTCGCTCATAGTCGTACTCCATCGGATAGGGGACTAAGCATAGACTACATAAGTGGTGGGCGTGGGAGCTTCCCTGCTCTGGGAACAACGCTACGCCCTCGTCTCAGGCTGTCTTAGAATCGGTACGTTGCCTCAAGGCCGTAGGTACGCGGTGCGCCAATGTGACTGTAGTCGTAACCAAATCCCTGGAGATCGATGGCCGACGTGCGGTATTCCTCGTCCGCTAGGTTCTTCGCCCATACACTCACCGACCAGGCATCGTCGCTGGAATCGAACTGCAGGCGGGCGTTGTGCACCCAGTAGCCTTCCTCCTGCATGCGGTCCACGTTGAAGATCTCGAAGTAGTGATCGTCCACGTAACTGGTATCGAAGCGCACCACGGCTGTACCCGGGGAACCACTCCATACATCCCAATCGATCGCAGCGTTGAAATTCAATTCAGGTGCCATGATAAGTTCGTTGCCCTTGAGGTTCACTCCGTTCAGGGTGCCCTTCTTGACTTCGGTATCGAGTAAACCCAGGCCGGCACGCACCAGCACCGAATCAATCGGGCGCGCGACCATCTCCAGTTCCAGACCCAGTATCTCGGACTCATCAATATTCACCAGCTTCTGGGCCGCTGTATTCGGATCAATGTCGAGGAACTGCTGGTCTTCATAGGTGTAGAAAAACGCGGCGCCATTTAGCTGCAGGCTGCCGTCCAGCCATTCGCTCTTGAAGCCCACCTCGAAGGCGTCGAGGGTCTCCGGGTTCACTGAGGTCAGTTCGGAAGGATCAAAAAAGGCCTGGGCGTTGAACCCACCGTTTCGATAACCGTGGCTGGCGTTGGCGTAGAGCAAGTTCCCCGCCAGGGTGGTGTAGTCTACGCCGACTTTCCAGGTCCACTGATCGTCGTTGATTTCATCGTCCACGCTGGTTGCGTAAGGATTCACCGGATCACCTGGTATGGTGTTCAGCAGCGCTACATCGTCATTACCCAGAATCCGCGCCGAAAAGTTTTGCAATTCGGTGTCGTCCTCGGTGTAGCGCAGTCCAAACCGGAGGGTCAGTGAATCGGTCACATCGTAACGGGTATCGGCATAAACAGCCTGGCTGGTGCGCTCCTGGTCGAAATCGTTCTGGACCTGGCACCCGGCGGGGACAAACTCGCCCATGCTGATACCAAAGCTGTTCAGTAACTCCTCGGTTGCCGCACCCGCGGGTGTCGCTGGACCCAGGCCAAAGCTGATGTAGAGCGGATCCAGGCAATCATTGTAATCCAGGCTGCCGTCGACGTTCAGGTCCAGGTCCTTCCAGAACGCCAGCGTGGACTGGTTGCTCGCTTCCTCCTTGGCGTAGTAGAAGCCGACGATATAGTTGAGGGCGCCATCGCTGTCCGAGGTGATGCGCAGGTCCTGGGTAAACTGCTCGGCATCTGCGCCCAGCTGGGAAATCACCACCTGGTTGGCGGTTCCGTCGGAATCCTCGGGCACGAAGATCTCCCCATCATCCCACGACGTAATGGACGTGAGGGTATGGGTTTCGTTCAGGTCCCAGTTGACGGTGAGCGCGATGGCATCGTTGTCGATATTCCGCTTGGCATCCTGGTCCGAATCGAATTCGAAGTAATCCAGGCCCTCACGCCGGGAATCTACGGCATCAGTGGCGCCCAGTTCATTGTACAAGCCATACAGCCCTGCACCGACGCCCGCTTCACTGATATTGTAGGGCTGGATGCCGTAATTGACCGCATCCAGTTCACCGGTAGAGGCACGCAATATGAATTCAAGCGTTTCGGTGGCCTGCCAGACGGCAGAGAAACGCAGGCCGTACTCATCGATGGCGTTGCCATCTTTCAGGCCGGGCTGGACATTCTCAAACCAACCATCCTGTTCCACCCAGGTGCCGGCCAGTCGGACGGCCAGAACGTCGTCGACAATCGGTGTTTCAAAGGCGCCCTGGATTTCGCGTCGATCATAGTCGCCAAAACCTGCAGTGACGTAGCCGCTGCGCTCGAATGAGGGTTTTTTGGTGATGAAGTTCACCGCACCGCCGGTACTGTTTTTGCCGTATAAGGTCCCCTGGGGTCCGCGCAGGACTTCGATGCGCTCGAGGTCGAAGATCTGCACACCCTGGATAGCCGGGTTACCTTTGTAGACCTCATCGACGTAACTGGCAACCGGGCTGCTCTGGTTAAAGCTGAAATCGCTCATGGACACACCGCGCAGTGAGAAAATCGGGAAACCATCCCCGGCGGTGTTGACAGCTTGCAGATTGGGAATCTGCGCGGAAATATCGCCTGCATCGCGGTACTTCAGGCCTTCCAGGTCCGACGACGACAGCGCAGATACGGATACGGGCACATCCTGCAGGCTTTCCGCGCGTTTCTGCGCAGTGATGATAACCTCTTCCAGTTTGTTTGCGTGGGCCAGGTTGGCCCCAGCGGCAGAGGCGGCCAGTAATAGACTGAGTATCGTCTTTTTAAAGTTATGGTGATTCATAGTTGTCTCTCAACGCTTCTGAACGAGATTTCTACCCTGAACCCAGGGCAAAGTCTTTTGCTGGTAGTTAGAATGACGCAGGCGGCTGATTGCTGCTTGACCCGGCCCGCCATAGTGCTTGTCAAAACACGCCAAGCCATTTCAAAAGCCGCGCTGTACCCTATTGCTGGCTCGGATACCCCAGTAAAAGCGTATTTAAATGCTGTTCAAGGGGCATCTTCTTCGATAGCGAGTACAAGCTCAGCACGCCGGGCGTCGACATCGATCAGCGGCTGCCCTCGCAGCGTTGACACCTCATCTGCACTGTAGCGTTGAAAATCCGCCGGCAATTCGGCATGGCTCATAGTGAGCAGTATCCAGTTCAGCAGTTCGGCCAGCTCTGCATCAGAAAGTGGGGAATTCGCAGAACCTGGTACCTGTACCAGGAACTCGCGCCCGCCGGCTGTAGCCAGGAACCTGCCCACAAAGCTGCGCATGTCCGGTACGCTGCCCTCCAGGCCACGCCCGTCGGCCTGGTGACAGCCCTGGCAGTTGAGCATGTAGTTATTCTGAGCCCTGTTTGCATTCAGCCCGGACCTGTCCGGTCCAGCATGGCCGCTGGGTGCCAGAGTCAGTGCTGCGGCCACACACAAAATTGGCTTCAATCGATTCATTGAAGCTCCGGGAAGGCGGCGATGAGCGCCGCGCGTTGCCTAGCTGTGTCGTGTCCACCTTCAGCAGTTCCACGATCGATAATCTGCTGTACCTCTGATTCGCTAAACTGGCGCCAGTTTTCCCCGGATTTGCCGTCGTCCAGTTCCCGCGCCATGTAATTCAGCAGATCACTGATATCAGCGGCAGTGTAGCTGCTTCCCTGTGCGGGCATTACTCCCATGTAGGCCACTGCGCCCACGGATATCGGTCCGATAAGCCCAACGTTGATGACGTTAACCAGGTAGGCACGGCCCAGGTCACTGGAGGCCATTGGGCGAATCCGGTTTTTCAAAGGTGGGAAGCTGCCAGAAATACCAACACCATCCGGCAGATGACAGGCGGCACAACGTTGATACAACTGCTTTGCATCGGACTGTGCCGTTGCCGAGACTGCACCGAGAAAGAGCACCAAAAACAACCAAAATGCCCGGCAGACTGGCCTCATTGTGACTGCCCCTGATCCAGTGCTACACCGAGAATCACCGCGGTAGAACAAGTATAAACCGTACTGCTTGTACCCAGACACCAGTTGGTGTCGTTATTGGTCTGGGCCCGATAGACCGGTGTATCGCGCTCGTTGCGGTTACACAGGCAGCGCCCGCAACTGGTCTTACCACAGCAGTCGTTGTAGGAAATGATGTAATGCACGCCATCGGCGGGATTCAGGCAGGTGCCTATCCAGGTCAATGGCGACATTTCAGTTCCGGGAGGACAGCTATTTTGCGTGCCCCCACAGCAACTGCACAGAAAGCCATCGATCGCACAGTAACGCCAGTAGTCACAGCTCGCGGGGTCACCGGGGTCCCGCGGATTGCCCGTGCTCTGTGGTGCAACGCCCGGATACATCCCAGACGACTCACCGCCGCCCGCAGCGCGGGCCATTGGCAGTAGCGGTATACCGGCGCTTCCCGCCGCCACAGCGCCCAGACGAGTGAGGAAGTGCCGCCGCGACGTCCGTTGCGCAATCGCGCGTGAAGATCGGGTCGTAAAATCGTCGAACCAGCCCATATGAATTCTCCTAAGCCTGCCCGGCTACTGCTGCAGAGTGCGCTTGAAAATACGCCTGGATGGATGGCACGCCCCGCTCCATCGACTCAAACAGGCTCTCCAGGTGCTCCCTGGAATTGACCAGGCCCAGTGACGCCACTTCACCACTCGGGTCGAGGAGCACCGCGTACGGCAGTTTTGATACACCGAACTGCTTGCCGATGGTTTCCGAGGAAAGGTAGGCAAAGCCCTGCAAGCCGTGGCTCTCGATAAACCGGAGGTGGGCGTCGCGTTCGCCGTCGCTGGCAAAGACCAGGTCCAGCCATGCGGACTCTGCCTGGGCGACGGACTTGATCACCGGGATGAGTGTCTTGCATACCGGGCAATCCGGCGATACGAAGAACAACAACTGCGACCGCTCCCGCTGGCCGCCTACCCGAACCACGTCAGCGGAATTAAGATCATTACTTTCCAGCACCGGCGCCTCTGATCCGGGTTGGAGTCTGTTGGGGATCATCAGTGCGCCCGCGGGAGCAACCCGCTCGTGCAACAGTCCTACCTGGCGTGCCAGTGCCAGCACCACCAGGGCCAGGCCGATAACCAACAGCCAGAGAATCAGGTTGGAAACAAGCAGAATGTTAAGCATGATGAGAAAGCCTCCCTCTCATGTCGTGATTTGCAATAAGTTGGTTGCAGGCGTGGAACAACAGCAGGAGCACAACCGCGCCGAGGAAGGCGATAGCCCACAACCGGGGATCGTACGCAGCCGGACCAGGCACGCCCCACGCGACTAGGGCAACAGCTGCCAGTAGCAGGTTACGCACGAGCAACAGTGTGTTGATTCCGCTCGAGCCTGCGGCGCCAGAGCAGCCACAATCAATGTCGCTGCGCCCGGCACGGAGGCTGCGCCACATCACTGCCAGATACAGCAGCAGTAGCGCGGCGACACCGAGCAGTGCGATCTCGCTCCACTGCGGCGTCAGCAGCGCCGTGCCCAGAACCAGTTCAAGACTGGCAATAGCTATCGCTGCAGTCCCCAGCCATCCATCCGGGAGAATCTGGTAGCCTTTCAGCACAACCCTGAAACCGGAGGGATCGGCAAATTTTTGCCAGGCGCTGATCAGGAATATGCCACTGAACAGCAACTTCACAGTGGCAACGGGAAGGCTTAGGATCGTTTCCATATCAGCGCACTGCGTGCAAGTTGAGAGGCATGGCGCCAATACCGCCGATAACCCGAATCCAGTCACCGGAAACTGCCTCGTAGACATCCAGTTGCATGTCGGCATTGGTCGCGACCAGGTAGGGTTTGTCACCCCGGGTCACCTCGAGCGATACGGACCAGTTTTTCAGCCCAATGCGCTGCACGCGTTGGCGTTTTTCCGGATCAAACACCCAGGCCTCGGCACCACCGTCCTTGTGACTGCCGTCTTTTCCATCAGGACTCATCAACACGTAGATAAGCCCCACGTCGCTGGTAGTGCCGATCTGCCAGCCACCGGGACGCCAGCCCTCGCGCACCTCGGCATCGGTCAGCATCGACCATGGTTCGCCAACCTTCGCGACCTCACCGGACATATCAACCGGATAGACCTTGCCCTTGAATGTAGGGAAATGCGCGGTTTGCCCGATATAGACCGGCTTATCAAACAGCGGATCCTGGTCGATATCGAAAAAGACATCCGTGACTTCACGCCCGCTGACCTTGCCGGATGCATCGAACTGGATGCTGACGAAGGTGCCGTTACTGCAAAGAGAAGAGAAGCCGCGCGTGCCTGTGGGGTAAACCAGGGCGCAACCCGGAATCTGGGTCTCGCTGAGGATTTTCCGCTGCTTTACATCGATCATCGTAATCGATGCCGCCGGCGTGAAATTGAATACAAACATGTAGCGGTCATCGTCAACCAGCTGCAGCGAGTATCGATTGACCACGACAAGTCCACGCTTGGCCCCTGGCAGGAAGATTTCACCGGTCGGCGCCAGTGTCTCGCGGTCATAGATGGTAATCACATCGGTCCGCTCACCGCGCGTTCCCCGCGAATAGTGGGTCTCGGCCACATACAACTCACCGTGTTTAGTCGATTCAGTAAAACTGGGGAATTGCGAGGCATCCAGCGCACCCTTGTAGTGCTTGTTTGCCGGAGCCACGTCCACCAACACTACCCTGCCCGCTATCAGTGCATCGAAGTTGGCATCGTGGGCGAAGACCAGGCTCTCCGGGTAATCGGGATCCAGCTTTTCCACCGCCGGCACCGTTTCCACCGGCAGTTGCCCAAATGCTGTGTTGCTCAGCAAAGCCGCAAGCAGGCCGAGGCAAGCGGCCAGATTCAGCTCTGTAGACAGATTGGTCATTTCAACTCTCCCTTGCCAGTTCTTCGGCCATTCTCTCGCGCATCACGAACTTCTGTATTTTCCCCGTGACGGTCATAGGGAACTCTTCTACAAACCGGACGTACCGGGGGATCTTGAAGTGAGCTATCTTGTCGCGGCAGAAATCCCTGAGACCTTCTTCATCCATGACGTTGCCCTCGCGCAGTTGCACCCAGGCGCAAACGACCTCACCCAGGCGCTCATCGGGCACGCCAAAGACCTGGACTTCAAGAATATCGGGGTGGCCATAGAGGAATTCCTCGATCTCCCGCGGATAGACGTTCTCACCACCGCGGATTATCATGTCCTTGATACGCCCGGTGACCTGGGTGTATCCATCGGCATCCATTACGCCAATATCGCCCGAGTGCAGCCAGCCATCCGCATCAATCGTATCCCGGGTCCTCTCCGGGTCGTTCCAATAGCCCAGCATCACGTTGTAGCCACGCGCGCAGATCTCGCCTTTTTCACCCACCGGCACCACCTTGCCGTTTTCGTCCACGATCTTTATTTCGCAGTGGGGCACAGGCCTGCCCACACTCTCGACACGCTTTTCGACGGGATCATCGGGCAGTGTCATATGGTTAATGGGACTTGTCTCTGTCTGGCCATAGCCAATGAGGATGGCGCCCATATTCATCTGCATGCGAACCCTGTTCATCAGTTCCACCGGACAGGTTGAACCTGCCATAACGCCGGTGCGCAGGCTCGAGACGTCGAAGCGTTCAAACCCGGGCGAGTCCAGCTGTGCAATGAACATCGTCGGCACGCCGTGCAAGGCGGTACAGCGCTCTTCCTCCACGGCCGCAAGGGTGGTCAGGGGATCGAAAGCCTCGTCCGGATAGATCGCAGCCGCGCCGCTACAGGCGCAGACCAGGCTACCCAGGACCATGCCAAAGCAGTGGTACAGGGGCACCGGGATACAGAGCCGGTCCTCAACACCCAACTCCATATTCTCGGCGCACATGATCGCATTATTCAGGATGTTGTAATGGCTGAGGGTGGCGCCCTTCGGATTACCTGTAGTACCGCTGGTAAACTGAATATTGATGGGATCATGGGGATCAAGTTGCGCGCTTATCTGCTGCAGATGACTTCGATCGGCATCAGACCCCATGGTGCAAACATCCGCAAAGCGGTACATCCCGCCCTGCTTCGATTCAGCCAGGCTGATCACAATGCGCAAATGGGGCAGAACGCTGGCCTGTAGTTCACCTGCCTGACAATCAGCTATTTCCGGCGCCAGCTCGGTCAACATTGCATGGTAGTCGCTGCTGTTGAATTTCGCCGCGAGCACAAGCGCCTTACACTCCACCCGATTGAGGGCATATTCCAACTCGGATGATCTGTAGGCCGGGTTGATACAAACCAGGATCGCGCCCATTCTGGCAGTGGCAAACTGGGTGAGAACCCATTCGTAACAGTTGGGTGACCAGATACCTACCCGATCGCCGGGCTCGATACCCAGAGCCAGCAGGCCACAGGCCAGGTCATCCACCCGCTGCTGCATTTCCCTGTAGGTCCAACGTACGCTCTGGTGCCTGGAAACAAGCGCAAGCGCATCGGGATAGCGTGTCGCTGTCTTGTCAAAGTGGTTGCCGATGGTCTCGGTAATCAACACCGGCTCGGTGCTGCCGGCAAGTTCACTGAGAACGAGTTTCTGGTTCACATCTACCACCTTTCAAAAAATATTGTTTTCCACGATGGCCGGCAATCGGGCTCATCGCGCCATATTGATGACTTTGACCTGGGTGAATTCATTGAGCCCTTCACGGGCAAACTCCACGCCAATACCCGACTGCTTGGCGCCACCGAACGGGATATTGGGTCCAAAATCCAGATGGGTATTGATCCATACGGTGCCACTCTCCACCTGCATCGCCAGTTTCCGCGCGGCATCCAGGTCACTTGACCAGACCGACGCGCCCAGCCCAACCTCGAGGCCATTGGCAGCCTGCACTGCTTCCGCTTCACTGGCGAAGCTGATCACCGGCAGGATGGGTCCGAACTGCTCTTCGTCAACGATGGTGTCCCCGTCACGCACATCGCGAACAATGGTCGGGGTAATAAAGTAGCCAGCGCGCTCAAGTACATCACCGCCGGCGACGATCCGGCCTTCCCGACGGGCACAGTCGAGGAAGTGCTTTACTTTTTCGAACTGCATCGCGTTGTTGAGCGGCCCGATCTCAGTGCCCTCCGCCATGCCGTCGCCTACTACCGCGGCCTCGGCTAGCCGGGCCAACTCGTCACAGAGTTCGTCGTAAATACCCTCGTGGGCATACACCCGCTTGACCGCCAGGCAAACCTGGCCGCAGTTCATAAAGGCGCCGGCGAATATCTTTTCCGCCGTCTCTTTGACATTCACATCGGGCAGAACAATGGCCGGGTCATTACCGCCGAGCTCCAGGGTCAGTCGCTTGAGGGTACCTGCGGCACTCGCCATCACGCGTTTTCCGGTTGCGGTGGAACCGGTAAAACTGACCTTCGCTATATCGGGGTGAGAGGTCAGGTGGGCGCCCAGGTCATTGTCATCATTGACCGTATTCACCACGCCGGGCGGCAATACTTCCGCGCAGATTTCGGCAAACAGGGCCGCCGACAGCGGCGTGGTGGGCGAGGGTTTTATCACGCAGGTGTTGCCAGCCAGCAGAGCCAGCGGCACCTTGAACGAGATAATCAACAGCGGGAAATTCCAGGGGATGATACAGGCCACGACACCCAGGGGCCGACGATGCAGTTCTACATATTTGGTTTCGTCGTCCTGCATGACCTCAGCCGGCAGGTCCATCGTGGCAAAATAGCGGATGAACCCCTCCGTGTAGGCCACCTCGGCTGTTGCTTCCGCTATGGGCTTGCCCTGCTCCAGGGTCAATACCCGGGCCAATTCATCTGCTCGCGCGCCGATACCATCCGCGATGGCGAGCAACGCCGCCTGGCGCTCAGTGAGAGGCCTTGCACTCCATGCGGCTTGCGCGCCGAGTGCTGCGGCGACGGCCTCATCGGCCAGGGCTTCGTTCGAGCGAGCGATCCGGGCAAACGGCTGCTCATTGGCAGGATTTACCACACTGATTTCCTCGCTGCCTTCGCGGGCCTGGCCGTTTATCCAGAGTTTGTAGCGTTCCACTTGGCTTGTTCCTCTTATCCGTCGTTTTTCAGTCATTTCGTAGATTTTGAGTAGGTATTATTCAGTCTGGCCCAGCACCGTCGGGTCGTGGGCGATTTTTGGCCACGACGCACAAATAGAGGTAAAGCAACGCCGAAACCAGATACACAGCGACCAGCAGATAACCCAGTGCCCCGAATACATCCCTGCCAACAGCGTTGATCAGAAGAAACACCGCGACGATGTCCGAGCAGGCGGTCACGAGTGCTTCCCGACCAGCAGGCAACGGGTGTCCGGGCTGCAGCATGCCGTAGCCCACCGCGATCGCCAGCAAGCCAAAGAGCTGCGTCATGATTTGACCAGCACCGACCAGATCTGCCCCCAATAGAACGAAGACCTGCACAGGCAGAAGCAGAAAGGCCAGGCCGACAACAATGGTCAGCCAGGCTTTACAACGAACCAGAACACTTGGCAGAGAATCACTCATGATCAGTTTCTACAGCGTCTTCAGGTAGCAGATCAGCGCTTCGCGCTGTGCTGGCTTTCTGATACCGCCAAATGGCATCACCGTGCCTGGCATTATTTCTGCGGGTTTTTCGAGGAATTCGTCCAGCAGTTGCCCGGTCCATACCTCATCCGAGTCGGCCATCGCTGCGGAGTACACGAAATCCTCAACGGAACCGACCTGCCGCCCCAGAATCGCATGTAGACTGGGTCCCATGAGGTGAACACCGGCTTCGGTGGAATGGCAGGCAATACATTTGTTGTACTGCTTTTTGCCCGCAGGCTCATCACAATCTGCCAGCACCGCGGCGCTGGCACACGCAAAGCAGAATGCGAGTGAGAGAAGACCCAGGCGCATCTCGATACCCTCTTAAGCCAATAACTCGATGGCTTTGCGCGCGGCGATAGTGCCCGCGCCGATGGCCCCGTCGATCGTGCCGCGCCACCCTTCCCCGTGATCTCCCGATGCAAACAACAGGCGACCGTTGTCACGCTGAAATTCGTCGTAGTAGCGCGCCACCCAGCCCTTGCGGTAGGTTGCCCAGGTACCGCTGGAGTAAGGATCGCTGTTCCAGTCGTAGTGCATGACGCTGAGGACTTCAGCCCCGGGCACATAGTGCCGGAGCGCCTCCTGCAACGACTCCTCATCGTAGGGATCAATATTGTCATCCGGGTTGGAAAAGGCGACGACCAGCGTGTAATCCTTGCCGCGCTTGTAGGTCATGGCGTAGTTCATGGGCCTATTTGGTGCAAACGCTGCGAAATTTCCTAAGTCACCTTTGACCTTGAGGTACATCTTCATCCCTGCACCGACGTGGCCGGCCTTTCCCGCCTCGATCACGCCCGCCGGCAGTGCCGGCGTAAACTCGATCCTGCCGAGGGTATTCATCGGGATCGTCGTGATCACTGTCCCACACGTCAGCTTTTCCCCACGGGTGGTGGTCACTACAACTCCATCGTCGCCACTGGCGACTGATTTCACGGCAGATGACAACTTCAGATCGAACGGCGCGTCGCCGGCTATAGCCTCGATCAACCGCCGGGTGCCCCCTTCAGGTTGGAACCGCGTGGTAGCGTCCATCAGTGTGGGAAAGTAATCGCCGCCCAGAATGTGGAAGCGCAATACCTCGAGATAGGCCATTTCACTGGCGTGGTTGCTGGCAAAGACGGAAATGAGGGTTTCGATGAAAGCGCGCTGCAGCGGGTTGAGATCGAGTGTGGCGAGGTGTTCCATGGCACCGATCCGGTCCGCCTGCAAAACGGCATCGCGGTTGTGCAGCAGATCGTATGGCCTGGGCAGCAGTTCACGCCCGAGCGCACAATAGGTCTGCCATCCGATGGCGACCTCCTCCACTTGTGCAAGGTTGAGTTGCAACAACTCCCCATCCGGCATCAGCAGACGCAGGTCCTCCGCCACAGCGCCCGGCGTCTCCAGCACGGGAACCCCATAGCGCTGCATTTCGGTCCAGACAAAGGGCTGCGTGTTATGCACCCAGGTACCGCCGAGTTCTATCGGCGCACCTTCAAATTCGGTGGAGAACGTACGACCCCCAATCCGGTTGCGCGCCTCCAGCACGGTGCAACTGAGCCCCGCCTTGCGCACATCTCGTGCCGCTGTCACACCGGCAAAACCGGCACCGATGACAACGACATCAAAATCCCATCGGCTGTCTTGCGTCTCGACATCCGATCCGGAAGCGCTACTGGACCCAAGCGCGGACAGACCGGTTGCCCCGGCGGCAATGCCTGCTGCGCCCGAGATAAAATTGCGGCGGTTCAAACCGGATTCTGTACCTGGTTCTTTTGGCTCATGTTCCCCGGGGTTGCTTTTGGCCACAATCGATCACCTGCAGTTGTTATGTCGCCCCACTATCCCCTCCCGAAGCGTGTTGCGCTTGTCTATTCCCGACAGTGTTATTGACATTGAGCGCCACAAACTGAATTTGCAGGTAACTAATAAGCCAAAAGCGTCTTGAAAACCTAATATGACATCTATTGACAAGCCGACTGGCGTGTTATGCCAAGTCCTGTCAGACTGATTACCGTATAAAGGAATCTGGAACTTCACTACTTATCGGAGCCACGCCGTTTGGCGTGTTCTATTGCCATGCCTACCATTCACTCCGGCGGCCTCTTTGCACGATTTGAGTCCGAGTTTCGACCATACATTGGCCAACTGGGTATTCCCGAAGCCGTGTTTGTACGCCACGACGTCGAAGTGTCTACACTGCAGTACGCGGAACTCCTCAAGATTGTCGCGCGTGAATCCAACCCCTGTATCGGCCTGGAGATGGGTGAAAAGATGGTGGCGCAGGATCTGGGCGTGGTCGGTCATGCCATGGCTGCAGCAACGGATATACGGCAGATGCTGCTATTGATGGCGAAGTATCTCTACGTCTTTTCGCAATCCAATACCATGCGAGTCGACCAGACGGACAAACGCGTGGTAGTCAACTACCAGGCGACGATTCTCACTCCCGACCTCAGGGCGCAAGACACGGAGTTGGCGCTCGCTTTTATCACCAGTCTTATTCGTCGACACGGTGCCATGGACTTTCATCCGAAGCAGGTTGAATTCCAGCACGCCGCGCCGGCATCCACGTCGAGACATCGCCAGTACTTTGGCTGCGAGGTCTTGTATAACCGCTCCGCTAACCGTTTGCATTTCGACCGGGGCGTATTGAAAAGGCCGCTCACCACGAGCGACCCGGGCCTGCTCGAGGCATTACGTTTTTACCTCGAAGACCGCCTGCAGGTTCGCACCGAGGAGGGTGACCTGCCGTCCAAGGTCCGGCACATGATCTCCAACTCACTCGCGCAGGGTGTCCCCGACCTGAAGAAGATCGCAAATCAACTCGGCATGAGTGGTCGTACCCTGCAGCGCAAACTGCAGGAGGACGAACTCCACTTTGCTGATTTGGTGGATGAAATTCGCCTGGAGATCGCGCAGGAGTACCTGGACTACAAGGACTTCAGCCTGACTGACCTGGCATTGTTACTGGGGTACGGAGAATTGAGTTCATTCTCCCGGGCCTACAAACGGATGACCGGCCTCAGCCCGGAGCAGGCACGGCAGCAACTGCTGGCAAAGCACGATCGGGGGGTCCTAGGGATTTTGCCTCCAAATATTGCAAAAACCGCCGGAGG
>CENL01050792.1_pt1 | contig 19665 bp, 18 predicted proteins | sample 530221 | NCBI WGS metagenome assembly CENL01 (sample SAMEA2619791, study PRJEB7988) | marine metagenome | isolation source: saline water (ENVO:00002010), including
GCGTGGTCCATCGTGCCTTGCGACGGCATCTCGTGTCCCATGGCAGCTTGGTCCATCGTACCTTGCGACGGCATCTCGTCACCCATACCACCATGGTTCATCCCCATGTCAGCCATGGTTAGCAAAGATCTTGGGCGTGATGGCGGGAGCGTAACAGAACCAATGCCCTCTTGCGTTGACAGAACGCCGGCGGCAAATCCCGTCCGATCAATCGATTCAGCGAGAATTTGGTAGGGTCTGGCTTCCTGCGGTGTAACGATAACGTCATAGGTCTCCGCGACGGCAATACGGAATTCATCCACCGTGACTGGAACCACATTTTGACCGTCGGTCTGCACGACGTCCATCTGCAAGCCGGGAATGCGGACATCAAAATAGCTCATGGCAGCGCCGTTAATAAACCGCAGGCGAACCCGTTCGCCGGGTATGAACTGACCTGTCCACGGGGCTTCAGTGGTCTGGCCATTCGTAAGGAAGGTATAGCCAGAAACGTCGGACAGGTCTGACGGCATCATTCGCATTTCACCCCACGCGAGCCGGTCTTCAACAGTGGCTCCCAAGCCCTGTTCAGAGATGTCATCAAAAAAGTCGAATACCGTGCGCTGCGCGTAATTATAATAGTCGCTGGATGCTTTCAAATTAGCATGCACATCAGCAGGATCATCGTCTTTCCAATCAGATAGAAGAATAACAAACTCCCTGTCGTATGCGACGGGGTCTGGACCTATGGGATCAATGATCATGGGGCCGTAGATGCCCTCCTGCTCCTGATAGCCTGAATGCGAGTGATACCAATAGGTGCCGGTTTGCCGGATGGGAAAACGGTAGGTGAATGTTTCGCCAGGCGGAATGCCATCGAAACTGATACCGGGGACTCCGTCCATCTCCGGTGGCACTAAGAGTCCGTGCCAATGAATAGACGATGTTTCGTCCAAATTGTTTGTCACGTGAATGGTGACGTCTTCACCCTCGGTAAAACGCAATAAAGGTGCAGGGATGGTGCCGTTGATCGCCAGGGCGTCTGCCTCGGCGCCGGTAAAGTTCACCCGCATCTCATCTATCGAAAGCGCGTACTCACCAGCATTTGCCGTGCCGGTCATTGCCAGCAGGGCAACGAACGCGCACGTTCTGATGTTCATAGTCATTGTGTATCTCCAAAAGTTACCTAGGCGCGATGCGCCAAACATGTGCCGACCTGTCAGCTGCAATGTCGGCAATCATCCGGTCAACTTTTGGGAACCGGAGCGTCGCCGGAAAAGTCGACGCTTTGCGCAAAGGTTCTGCGTGTCGCCACATCAACCAGTCGGGAGGCATGGCTCGCAGGCGGAGTATCCAATATCCCAACAACCAGACAGTCGGAACAAAAAGCCGCCGTTTGTGAAGGGTGGTCAGTGGGACAGCATCCTGGGGTATTTTGGTGATTGTTGACGCCAGCGACCCTTTGATGAGGCGAGTGGTGCAGCATGTTGTCGTGTAAGCGAGCGTCAATATCTGACGCTTGAGTCTGGCTTGACGTCTGGGTGACATCGGTCGTTGGAACATGAGAATGCGCGCGCTGGAGGGGCGCGGTGACGAAAATTGCGCACACCAAAACGAGTGTCAATCGACGCAAGTGCATAGCGAATCTACTGGGTTCTGAGCACATAAGATATTGAACATGAAGCTTCCACTAGGTGGAAGGTCAACAACTATGTGTCAGGCCCAATAATCTATCCCAGCGCATGCACTCGGCATGTTGCGCAATCGCAGGTTTTTTCACGATCAACCGCCATCAGGAGAGCTGGTAACAGGAAAAAATCCAGGATCAGGGCCGCGAAAATGGTCATTATCGTGAGAACGCCCATCTGCCAATTGAGAAGAAAATCTGAAAATGTGAGCACAAAGAAGCCAGCCGCTAAGACAAAAGTCGTGGTTATCATTGCCCGACCGACATGCTCAAAGGCGAACCGGATGCCATCATGAGTGGAAAGTCCGTGTTCTTCCCGCGCGCGATGGTATTTGCTGAGAAAATGAACGGTATCGTCGACGACTAAGCCAAGCGTCGATGCAGCAATGGTTGAGCCAATAATCCCGATCTCCCCGACCAAGAGCCCCCAGATACCAAATGTTACCGTAACGGGCAGGATATTCGGCAAGATGCTTATGAGTCCGATCTTGAGGCTCTTGAGCGCGACAAGGATAGTGATCCCGATAAGTATGATCGCGACGGCTGTCCCAACCAACATGCTGTCGATCGTCCTTTTGGAGACAAAGGCAAACATGACCGAGGTCCCTGTGCCTTCAGATGGCGAGATATAATTTGCATTTGATCTGATCCAGTCTTCAGCCCGGCGGGCCAAGTCGCGCGTCTCAGCTGAGGAAATGCCGAGCGTCGTAACTGTTAGCCGCGAAGCGGACTTATTGAGATTGATCTGCGTGTTGAGGTCCAATCCATAAGGGAGGGAGAATTCATAAAGTAGCAGGTACTGAGCGGCGAGATTGGCACTGTCCGGGAGCACAAAGAAACGTGGATCACCGGCATTCATTGCTTGGTTCAAACGTTTCATGACATCAGGCAGGCTATAAACATGAGACACGCCTGGCTGTGCGGTGAGCCAGTCGCCAAATACTTCAACATCCTCAAGATACCTTGGGTCCGTAACTGACTGTGTCTGGGATGATGAAAGTGAAAACTCAATCTGATAGGGCCCAGTGAGGTTCTCGGTCACAAAGTCCGCGTCGGCTCGAGGTTTCATGCTTTTGTCAAACCATAGGAGAAATCTATCGTCGAGGGTGTTCAGGGGCACACTTGCAACTGAACCAGCTGTCAGCAGGACAGCTACGACGAGAACCAGTCGCCGCCGACTGACCACGGAATCGGCAAACCGAAAAAGCCAATCTGTTTCACGCGATCTTCTGCTGGGCTGCCGGATACCCCATAGCACGAGCAACGCTGGGAGCAGCGTCATCGAAAGCCCCCAAGCGACAATGACGCCGGCGGCTGTGATGTTCCCTAGGTCACGAAAAGGAGGAGACTCGGAAAAATTGAGGCTCAGGAAACCGACCATCGTAGTTAGACTCGTGAGAAAAATAGGTTCAGCATTGACTCGCATGGATTCAGAGATCGCGGACAAAAGTTCCTTTCCATCTCGTCGTTCTTCGAGCAGGGAACTTATCAAATGTATGCTGTCGGCAACTGAAACTGTAAGGATGATTATTGGCGCGACGACGGAGACCGTTGTCAATTTGATGCCGATCACCCCGGCGAACCCCATAGCCGAGGTAGCTGAGAGGGCGACAACAATAAGGGTGGCAGCGACCGCCGATAGGCTTCGGAGAAGAAGCGTAAGAACAAGCGTGAGCACGAGCAGCATACCTGGTAGCAGAATCGTGAGCTCGCGCAATGTGATTTCGTCCATGGCGTAGGTGAGCGGCGCCATGCCGGTGACCGCAAACTGCACATCTGGGTGGCGAGTCTCCAGTTCTGATACGAGGGACCGGATGGCACGGATGGACTCAGGCACGTGGCGTGAATGATCGCTCCCGGGAAACTTGAGGGTGAGCAAGATGCCAGCTGTCGTCGCATCTTCTGACAAAAGCCTTTTAACGATCAGAGGTTGCGCGAGGGCAGTTTCCCGCAAGAGTAGCAGGTCTTCTTCATCTCTCGGTATTGGCTGCGGAACAAGATCGCCGATAATGATGTCGTCGCCTTGCGCCTCAATTCTTTGAAAATTGATCGGTGAATCGACTCGGATGACATGGGGCAGCGTCCAGCTCCTATCAGTCAAATCTACCAACAAGGCGAGGACGTCGCTTTGAAAGATGTCGCCGGTCCTGGGTTTGACGGCGATGAGGGCGGTGTCGTTGCTGGTATAGCTCCGCTCGAACCGGTCAGAGGCGACCAGTTCAGGATTCTCCAGCGAGAAAAAAACCCGGTAATCAGATGTCATCCCTAGTTGGGTGATCGGCAAGGAGAGAGAAAGCGCAACGAGGACGGTTCCGAATACGATAAGGAGGGGGCGGGTGACGATAGTGTTTGTAAAATGTTCCAGCATTCATCTTCACTCCGACAGGTGTATGCGTCAGATCTCTCGACAAGGGAACAGAACGCTAGACCTTCCATCAGGTGGAAGGTCTAGCCTTGATTGACATGTCTAAAGAAAACCATCAATACCCGCCGCGCTTCTGGATCGCGTACGCTGCCTACATGGGCGTTTCCAACTTCTTATGGGAAGTTGCGCAACTTCCTTTATACACTCTTTGGACTGAACGTTTTAACGCGATTGTCTTTGCCGTGCTCCACTGTACGGGCGGTGATGTCCTGATAGGCTTATCCTCTTTGGTCGCATCGATTTTCCTCGTCCGCCTAACTGGGCGGCCACGTGGCGGGCGGGCGCGGCAAAGAATAACAGCATTCGGTGCGGTTATGATTGGCTTTGGATACACAGTCTTTAGTGAATGGCTGAACGTATATATCCGCAAATCCTGGGCCTACTCGGACTTAATGCCACTATTCAAGGTGGGCGAGTTGGCCATTGGGCTTTCTCCGATGGCCCAATGGCTGATCTTACCGTCCGTCTATTTTTTGTGGATGGGTTGTGTTTGGCGCAAGCGATAAGGCACCAACACGGAACTTGCTTCACACTTTTTTCCGCTTAAGCAGACCGGGGACCTTCATCGCTAGGTTAGCAAGTGGTCGTTTCCAACGAAGCGACGGATGTTCGACCAAATGCCACGACGCCATAGCTAGGGGCAAGGAGCCAGCTATCGTCGCGACAAACATTTGAATTGGAGTCAAGTTGGGTTCCAGACTGATGAGCGTTTGCTGCACAGGGTACGCATAGATGTAAATGCCGTAAGAATAATCACCGCTCTTGTTAAAGAGCCTTATCCTACCGCTTGGAACATAGGCCAGCCAAAATGTCGCGTAGGCGGTAGTCGCATACAGCAGGAAGGGATATATGGCATGGCCTAATGCAAGGGTTGTGACTATTACCAATGCAACAACCCCGACCCAATGAATCGGGATGTAGGATCGATATTGGTAAGCGATCACGCCCAGGCCAAAACACAGGCCGAACCGAACGAAATGCCCAAAGACCATCGTATTGTCATGCGCGATGGGCAGCAGAGACAACAAAAATAGTCCTGCACCCAAAGGAACCGCTAGTGCGGCGAAAAGTCTGGGCCTAGCGAGAATGCCCAGGAAGCCGGAAACAGCGAGGACGACATAACAGATGACTTCGTATCTCAGAGTCCAAAGCGAACCATTGACGGTTTCTGCGTCCGGTGTGCCAGAGAAAAGGCCCGGAAGTGTCGCGCTTGGTTCGGCAAGGCTTGCTGTAAGAAACAGGTATAGATAGGTCTCCGGCGAAGTGAGGTATGCCGTTGCGGGGAGGGCGGTCATCGCTGTTCCCACAATGAAGGTGACAAACAGCGTGCTGATGACAATGCCAGGATAAATACGCAGGCCGCGTGCGGTTGCGAAACTTGTAAAAGAGCTGCTCCGCATCCATGACTGCGTCACCAAAAACCCGCTGATGACAAAGAAGACGTTTACGGCATGATAACCAATGGTGAAGCCTGTTTGAGTAAGCAATGGGCGCGTTGAAGGGTCACCGGTAACAGTCAGGTAGCTATGAGACAGTGCAACCGCGACGGCAGCGAGTACACGTATCAAGTTGAAATTGTTGTCATGTCCTTGGTTGAGTTCGACTAAATACGGTACATCTAAACTTCCCCTAAATCCGACCATCCCTTTTCCCGCCTTCATAAAGTCGACGCTAGAGCGCGCCACATTGCGAATCGGTATCATGAGGGTTCCACCTGGTGGAAGGTGAAGAGCAGAAGCTAATCATCTCAGCGCCTTGTCGGCCCTTCGCGACCTGCTTTTTTTTGTCAGTCGGGTTTTACGTCCCTTAGGACAAGGGAGACCCCAGACAAAGTCAGAGCAATACCCAAAGCCTGCACCAGTCCAATCGTTTCGCCGAAGAAACTCGCGGCTATGGTTAAACCGAATACTGGGACGAGGAAACTAAATGCATTGGCCCGACTAAGTGACGTTTTCCTCAGAGCTGAAAACCACAGCCAAAATACAAGTGAGGTCCCGAATAGGGACAGGATAATCAATGAACTCAGAAATTCGCCTGACCACTGGACCGTGCTTGGGTCTTCAGTGAGCAAGGCCAAAACGACAAGGGGAACACTGCCAATAAGTAGCTGAAGGCCCATCCCAGAAAAGGCGTCTACTTCGTCTCCCAGAGATTTCATTGCAACGTTCCCCACGGTCACGCCCAAAGCCGCAAGGATTATATATGCGATCCCTTGAGTATAGGTTTCGCTGGCCATGAAATCCGGCGAGGCGACAATGACTATCCCCACAAATCCTAGAATTAGGCCAATGTAACTCAAGGGACCCAAACGTTCGTCTAAAACAATACCAGCCAATATGGCGGCGAGAAGGGGTTGCGCGCTGGCAATGACTGTCGCAATGCCGGGCGAAACAAATTCTGCCGCATGGAACATCCCGAAAAATCCCATGCTCGTTGCGCCAAGCCCAACGATAGTGATTTTGAGCCAAGTAGAGGGCCGTTTGGGAATACGTTGACCGACTATCAACGCCAGGCATGTAAGCGCAAGCCCTGCGATAGCAGCTCTCATTGCGGCGAAAGATAGATGAGGTGCATACTCAATCCCGATGGTAATGAAGGGGAAGCAAGAGGCCCAAAGCAGCATCACGATGACGATTTGTATAGATGTTGCAGTTTTCATTCAGGCCTCACACAATCCCTATAGATGGTTCGGGAGATTTCCTTCCACGTCGGTAATGATAGGGAAAGTAAATGACAATTGCGCTTGTGCTCTCCCTCACGTTGGTAGTGGGAACATTTCTGTTTCATTTCATGGTGTTGCGCTGGTTGTCGACAGGCATGTCTACAATTGCAATGACCCCAGGATTACGAATATTGATCATTGTTCTCACAGCGCTTTTCGCACATTTGGCGGAGGTTGGCATATATGCGGTTGCGTATGCGCTGGCCGCGGAAGTCTTCCGGATAGGCGCGTTCGAGGGGCTGAGTGTCAGTCACCCGATGGACTACTTCTACTTTTCGCTCGTTAGCTATACATCGCTTGGGCTCGGAGACATCTTCCCGTCAGAACATTTGCGCTTCCTGACGGGGATCGAAGCTCTAAACGGCTTGTTACTCATAGCGTGGTCTGGTTCGTTCATTTATATCGCGATGGGCCGATTATGGCGGTGGGAGAATTGTGCCGAGCCGCCCACGCAAGGCAAAGATTAGCCAGCCTATTTTATGACCGCGTCGGATCTCAGAAGATCACAGACATCGCAGGTCATGGCTCGATAGCGCCGCTTTTAAGCGCCTCCTTGCTATAGGTGAAAACGATTTCCGACTCTGGCGTCGCCTTGTGATCGTCTTTATCCGGACACTCTACGCTCGACATAATGTGTCGGATAACATTCAGTCGGGCTGCCTTCTTATTGTTGGCTTTTACAATATACCAAGGTGTCACCTCATTATGGGTCCGATCAAGCATCAAGTCCCGTGCCTCGCTGTATTCGTTCCATTTCCTTTGGGCAGCCCTGTCAACGGGACTTGTCTTCCACATCTTCAGCGGGTTCGATCTGCGATCCTTTAGGCGGTCTCGTTGCTCCTCTTTTGAAATATCCAAGTAATATTTCAAAATCTGAGTGCCAGATTCGACCAGAAGATGTTCGAATGGCAAAACCGATCTCATAAAACTTTCGTACTCCGCCTTTGAGCAGTAACCCATTACTAGCTCCACGCCTGCACGGTTGTACCAGCTTCGATTCAACAGAACCATCTCCCTTTTGGACGGTAGGTGCGCGGCGTAGCGTTGAAAATACCACAACTGTTTGTCTCGTTCAGATGGTTTTCCCAATGCGACCACGCGCGTGTCTCGCGGGCTTAGGTGTTGAGTGATCCGCTTGATGACGCCGTCTTTGCCCGCAGTATCGCGTCCCTCGAATAGAATGAGTATCTGCAAATTATTCTTGATCAAATGGCGCTGCAGTTTTACGAGCTCAATCTGAAGCCCTTTGAGAGCTTCTTTGTAGCTACGTGGTGTCGAATCCCGGTTATTACCTTGTTGGGGTTTCATGATTTTTCCTCCGCTGTCCGGAAAGGGCTCACGAGTCTTTGACAATAATGTCGCGTAGAATGCCTGCTGCCGCCGCCATATGGTCGGAGGTATTGGATAAATGGCGGTAAACTTCGCGTCGTTTGAACGTGTCCATCACAAATGACACACTCCGTGCGACGGGTGCGAACTTGATTTCCTCCATGGGGACCAGCAATAGAGCAACCTGCTCCTGCGTGTTAATGTCACGCCGTTCGTCGTCTCTCATGTACCGCTTAGGATCGAATAGGTCTGCGATTGCTCGGCGGTAGGCTTTTTCGACAAGACGTTCCGTCTTCAGGACATGACGGGCCTGCACATCTGCCTCGATTAAGTCAGATTTCAATGCGGCGAAGCCCGCTTCAAGAGCCTTTGCTCCTTCATATAGTCGTTCAGCCATTTCTAACATGTTCCGATCCGGACCTACATTGAGTATTTCCATTTCCCGTACTGTTGTCTTCGCGTAGTTGAGACATTCATCTATCGTCATGATACTTCGATAGATATCCTCCCGGTCATATGGTGTCGCGAAGGATTGGTTGAGAACACCAATGTGCTGAGCTTTCAGCTTGTCCCCGTCATGTTCCAGACGCCGGATCTCTCGCGCCAGATTATCTGACCCTGACTGCATGAAAACAGAAAGGGTTCTAAGGGATTCAGTTGCCAGTGCGCATTGTGAAGTCAGCAGGCTTTGAAAGTCTGGAACTTTTGGAAACACACGTTCAAACAATCGCCTTGGAAGGCTTGATGCAACCGAAGTGCTAATGGTTTCGCCATGCTTCAAAATTGGATCCTCCGACCCCATCACCCGATCATCGCAAAGGCTGCGAGCGATAGTTGGATGCTCTGGTAAACAAAAACGGAAACGAGCGCCGACCCGGGAATTGTGATGACCCATGATGCAAAGATTTCGCGGGCTGTGGCCCAACGAACTGCTTTGGGGCGTTCAGATGCACCGACACCCATAATCGCGGTGCTCACGACCTGTGTTGTAGACACAGGCGCCCCGAAAACCGATGCACCAATAATGACTGCGGCAGACGTAAGTTGTGTATCTAAGGCATGTACTGGACGGACTTTATAGATCCCAAACCCCAGCGTCCGAACAATCCGCCAACCACTGGCAAGGGTGCCCAAAGTAATTGCGCTGGCGCTTGCAAGAACAACCCAGAATGGAACGTAGAACTCGGCATGTATGCCACCCAACACGAGCAGCATCGCAATGATACCCATGCCTTTTTGAGCGTCGTTTGTGCCATAAGCAAATGCCAGTGCTGCGGTCGTCACCCATTGAGGCCCGCGGAGGTATCTATTGATCGAGGGCCGCGCAGTGCGAAGAAGGATAAGTGTTGATCTGTGAAGGCCCCAACCGCATACAAAGCCAACGATGGGAGATATGAGAAGGGCTAACAGGATTTTCGTTACACCTGTGACATTGCCCGATGACATTTCCTGAAATCCCCAGACAACATAGTTGGGTCCCGCGCCAACAACCACTGCCCCAACCAGGCCGCCAACCAGGGCTTGTGATGTAGAAGCAGGCAACCCTAGCCGCCAGGTCAGCAGGTTCCAGGAAATGGCCCCTGTTAAGCCGGAAATGATGATTGTCAATGAAGCGACGTTTTCGATGTCTTTGAGGCTGACGAAATTACCGATAGTGTCAGCAACTGCTGTTCCACCTAAAACAGGTCCAAGAAATGTGAATGCAGAGACAAGCAAAGAAGCTTGCACCGGCGTCGTAGCGCGCGAGGCGATCAAAGTCGACAGCATATTGGCCGCATCTTGAAGCCCATTGGTATAGTCAAACACCATGACGAGTGTGATGCCGAGAACGATCAAGACTACAGTTGAGGTCAATTCGGCGAACCTGAAATCAGACGATGTAGGAATTGGGAATTCTTGGCAGTGGGTGGGACTAATCGGTCTGGAAAACCTAAGCTGCCGAGTATTTCTTGGGAGTTCATCTAGTCGGCAACCATATTGAAGAAGCGGTTCGTCTGTTTCGCTTCAGCTTGCGCCGCAAATTCGTCCGCTCGCGCGAGTGTTCGCCGCAACTGTACTGCTTCGTCTGAGTTTCCCTTTCCTCTTGACTCAAGCCTGTTCAACTTCTCTCGAAAAATTGGGAGATAGGCTGTGACCATCAAATTTTTCTCACTGCGAGAGATCTTTTTTTCCATTTGATGCCATCCTGCGGTTTGCTCGAGAAATCATTGCATTCGATAGACCTGATATGACCAAATATGAGGTACATGCCTGCTGGCCTTCTGGCCGGGCTTTTCTGGCTCAAGTTCAGGTCTTGTCTGAAATTCTGACGAAAGGGCTTCTCTTCTAGTCTGCTGCGTGCTCCATCTCTTTGAACGTCGTCTGAGTTAGGTATTCGCGCGTCAGCGGTACAGCATCTGGTTGTTTTGCCAATTGCACCTGAAAAACGACATGATCGTTGACCTGGAATGCCAATTCGCTGGCAACCAAATAAAAGCGCCACATGCGACAAAACCGGTCATCATAGAGTCGGCGGACTTGGTTGATATTCTCCTCAAACCGCAGGCGCCAATCATAAAGCGTCTTCGCGTAGTGAAGCCGCCAAACCTCAACATCAGTCACGCAAAGCCCAGACTTTTCAGCTGCTGCCAACATTTCGGACAGTGCAGGACTGTAGCCACCCGGAAATATATACTTCGCGATCCATGGATTGGTGGCGCCGGGTCCGTCTGACCTGCCAATTGTGTGAAGAAGCGCGACACCGTCGTCTTTCAACCGAGAAGAGAGTGTGTCAAAGAATTCCCCATAATGCGGAACGCCTACATGTTCGAACATTCCAACGGAGACGATCCGGTCAAATTGACCGGAAACCGCCCGATAATCCTGGAGAAGGAACTGAACATCTGCGTCCGTGCTCAGCTTCTCTGCACGTGCGTTGGAAATATTGTATTGCTCAGTGGAAAGCGTAACCCCAGTCACCTTCGCGCCAAATGAGCGCGCGATGTGCAGGCTCAGGCCACCCCAACCGCTTCCGATGTCGAGAACTTTTTGGCCGGGCTCTAATAGTAACTTCTTCGCAATTATCGTTTTCTTGTTTGCTTGTGCTGATTCAAGAGTATCGGTTGGGTTTTCGTAGTATGCGCAGGAGTACTGACGATCAGCATCAAGGAAGAGGTCGTAGAATTCGCCCGACAGATCATAGTGATGGGTGACGTTCTTTCGCGCTCTTTCGGCGCGATTCAGTTGTGAGAACCACCTTATAGCTACCCGGAACACCATCAGCCAACGGTAGTGTAAGAGATTGGGGTGGTTCTTCTGGTTCACGATGAGCAGCTCAAGAAAACCGTGAAGATCATCGTCTGCGATAGTGAGGGTTTCGTCCATATAGGCTTCGCCAATGGCCAACTCAGGATTGAGGAGGATACGCCGCGGCAGGGGTGTGTCATTCAGTTGGATGCTGATGGATCGATCAGATGGTTCACCATATTTTTTCTCCTCGCCATTGGGGAATGAGACATTCAAGGAACCTTCCTGAATGAGTTGCGACAAGAACCAATCTAAAATCCTGACCCACATGTTCACTTCCTGCTCAGTTGGATAGTTCTTTCAAGGGTTTGATCACGCTAGCCACTCGCTCAATCGAGGCTCGAGACCCGGTGTGCTTAAATAGAAAGACGCGAAAAGCTCAAAAGCGTTACAGAAATTCTGTTGACGAAGTTGGATCGCTAAGAAAACGCTGGCTGGCCTAGCGTGTGCGGACGTATAAGGTCTTAAAGCTTTGGGGACGTGTGGCGATCTGACGATAGGGGAACAGAACGTGGAAAAGAAAAACGCTGGACCGCCACAAGACGCTGTTCACACTGTTTTGGCCGAAGTTTATCAGGATTTCTTTCGCTTTCTGACGCGCAAGCTGGGCAACCAAGAAGAGGCCGCGGACGTCCTGCATAACTTCTATGTCAAGGTTTTGTCTCGCATTGACGATGTCCGTGATACAGAAAAGCTGCGCTCATGGATGCGCCGCGTTCTTGAAACGACCCTTGTCGACTATTATCGGGCGCAGGGTAAGCGACGTGATGCTGAGACGGAGTATCAATACCTTGATGCAATAGACGGAGTAGAAAATGGTGATGTCGAACTCGATCTCATAGTCTGCAACTGCCTCTACAAGCTTCTACCCACCTTGAAGCCTGAATACGCAGAGGTCATCTGGCGCGCCGATCTGGTCGGCGAAAATAGAGAGAATATTGCGAAAACGCTCGGAACCACGGAAGGAAACATTCGTGTTCGTCTGCATCGCGCTCGTCAAGCTTTGCGAGAGAGGTTTGACGAAACGTGCCGCACCTGTCCGGTGCATGGGTATCTCGATTGCGAGTGCGATTACACTGTGAGTAGATCAAAGCGTTCTTCGACCGTGCCAAAAAATCGGTAAAAAGACGATGTTGGGAAATCAACCTTCCAGTCGCCGGAGGGAATTGCCCAAATCCGGAGGGAATTGCTTGAATATTGACCTCGGTCAACTTGAATTGGTTTTTCTAGCTTATAAAAAAGCGTTAGAATGCTTCGTGAAAAAGAGCAGAGATGGTCGGATGAAGGTATTGAGCCTCAGAGTGTTGGTTTTGCTCCAAGTATTAGCTTTGCTGGCGCTGCCGCAAACTACTGCCGCAGAGTCTCAGCAGCCCTTCGATGGCACTTCGCACGCACACTCCGACTTAAATGCTGAAGAGCACCATAAAGATCATTCGATTGATCTTCAGAGCAAGCCTGAAAACGAGTCGACCGATAGTTTTCAACAGTCTTCAACGGACACAGGATCTTGTCATCCATGTTGCTCACCTGGGTTTGGTATGTGTGCGGCGGTACTTCCGAAAACAGCGGCGTTGCGACAAATTTTTGCCGGTTTAGATGTCCGTATCGGCAAAACATCGACACTACGATCGTTCGACAACCCGCCGCTTCAGCATCCTCCTGAATATGCTGTTTCCTGACGCAACAGCTACTGCTTCCGTTTGATGATTGTAACTGTGCTTTGAGCAAACGGTCCCTTGCGTGTCCTTGGGCAGCAGTGTGACCGTTTCCTGAGCGATGGCTGTTGAACGTCTCCTAACAACCGAACACTAACGTATGCCTCCAGCGTTTGGTCGGTAGAAGCGATGTTCGGTGTATGCCTGTAGAAATTAGGAAATATGGCCGTCAGTATTCGGACGAATATTGCTCCAGGGTCAGACTGGGAAGTCCAAAAAAATGTTGGAGAACTGCAACCAAACTCGCGCAATTGGTGATTGGGAGGACTCCGCTTCTTCCAGTTCAGAGGGTATGACGTCACCAAATTCCATAGACCCGGTAGTGTCCAGAGCATTGGAACAACACCGGCAAGAATTTTTGGGATACCTACAATCAAAGACTGGCAACCGAGAAGATGCAGAGGACATATGGCAGGATTTTTGTTTGAGGGTCTTGTTGAAATCCAATCAAGTAAGAGATCGTAGTTCGCCTGTCGGTTGGTTGCGGATTGTTCTCAAATCTGTACTGACTGACCATTTTCGACATAAAAAAAGAGAACGACAAGTGCTCCTCGAATACGCGACCGAGCAAGGAGTTCTGAATGTCGCGCCGCCACCCACATATGTTCCATCGAAGGAGCGTAGGGCGGTTGAGTTTTCCTGTTTCCAAAGCCAATTCTCTGAGCTCAAACAAGAGTATGCGCAGGCGCTTTTTTGGATTGACCTACGAGGTGAGTCACAGACAGAAGTGGCAGCCAAACTGGGCATAACAGATGGAAATCTCAGGGTGCGTCTCTACCGTGCACGCGCGGCACTGAGGGACATATTGGGACATTCATGCACAGATTGTAAGAAAACCGATTGCGCCATTTCACAGCTTTCCAAAGCCAGAATGGGAGAGATCGAGAAAAAAAGCTCAGCCCAGCTGTAACAAAACCAGTGGTTAAGCGTCCTTAAACATATCTCCGTCTTTGCGAGCACGGAGAGACGTTGAGCTGTGGAAAGTTACACGCGAATGAAAGTGGTGGTTGGATAAATGACTTCGTTGCCGGAAATAGACACAAATGCCGACGAGGCATCCGTTGTGCTTTCGATCGGAGGTATGACGTGTCGTCAGTGTCCTGCTGCAGTTGAACGAGCTCTTCAGGATCTGCCGGGCGTTGAAGTGGCCAGGGTCAACTTGGCCAATAAGCTGGTAGAAATCCACTATGACCCAAATCAGGTTTCAATTCGCGACCTCGCAAGATCAGTGAGAAAAGCGGGGTACAGCGTCGGCATTGCTAAAATCAGGTTCCTTATCAGGAATATGCATTGCTCATCCTGTGTGACCCGCGTCGAAAGTGCATTGATGATGACGCCAGGTGTCATATCGGCCAGCGCAAATGTCGGCCCGAATGCAGTTGACGTGGAGTATTTGCCGGACGAAGCCGACTTGTCGATCATCCGTAGCGCGATTGAGTCATCGGGGCATAGAATTCTAGAGCCGGAAAGTGATAGGGGCGCGCCGCAAACGCAAGTGGACGATGTTCCAGATGTGGAAGAAATTGCTCGCGAAAACGAATATCGCTTACTGATGCGCAAGTTCTGGTTCGCGGCAATTGTATCAATCCCGGTAATGGGATTGAGCTATCCTGATTTAGTACCAGGATTGCGCGACTGGATGCCGATGGGAAGTGAAAACCGGCGGATCGTCTGGGCGTTACTCGGTGTTCTGACCTTACCGGTTTTATTGTGGTCGGGCTCGCAGTTCTTCAGTGGTATGTGGGACGGTCTGAAGCATCGTTCGGCAAACATGCATACCTTGATTGCGATCGGCGTTACCGCAGCCTTCCTCTATTCAGTTGTCGCGGTCGCATATCCTGACATGTTCCCCAGAGTAGAGCTTGCGGAGGTGTTTTGGGATGTTACATCGGTGGTCATTGCGCTCGTCGTGTTAGGACTCGCACTTGAGCTCAAAGCAAAAGGAAGAACATCCGAAGCAATCAAAAAGCTAATGGGCCTTCAGGCAAAAACAGCTAGGGTCGTCCGAGGCGGCAAAGAGATGGATATCCCTGTGGAGGAGGTTCTTGTTGAAGACACCGTCGTCGTCCGCCCAGGCGAGAAAATTCCAGTCGACGGAGAGCTGATTGATGGGTCCAGCGCCGTCGATGAGTCGATGATTACGGGCGAGTCTATTCCAATTGAAAAGTTGATTGGGGACGAGGTAATCGGAGGTACTCTTAACAAGACTGGAACCTTCCAATTTCAGGCTACGAAGGTTGGAAAAGACACTGCGCTGTCAAACATAATCCTAATGGTAAAAGATGCGCAGGGATCGAAAGCTCCGATTCAGCGGGTTGTGGACCTTGTATCGGGTTATTTTGTTCCTGCGGTAATGATACTCGCCATTCTCTCGTTCGTTGCTTGGTATGTGGTTGGACCTGAGCCCAGAATAATTTACTCAACCATCGTTCTGGTAACGACTCTCATAATTGCATGCCCTTGTGCGCTTGGCCTGGCGACACCCACATCGCTTACTGTAGGGATAGGCAAGGGTGCTGAAAATGGAGTGCTCATTAGGTCGGGAGACGCGCTTCAAAGCGCGGAGAAGCTTGATGCATTGGTTCTCGATAAGACGGGAACCATCACACGAGGTGAGCCTGCTTTAACTGATATCGTCACCGGCGATGGCATGACCGAGCATCAAGTCTTGCGGCTTGCGGCATCTCTCGAACGCGGGTCGGAGCACCCGCTTGGAGAAGCAATCGTAAATGGTGCGGTGGCACGTGGTGTCGAACCAACAAAATCAGACGCGTTTCGAGCCATCCCGGGGCATGGAGTATCAGGTCAAATCGACGGCCGCGTGGTCTTCTTGGGTAATGCAAAGCTCATGAATGATCAGAAAATCGAGATTGTGCATCTTAAACCTGAATGGGACAGGCTGGCGACTGAAGGCAAGACACCGATGTATGTCGCTGTGGACGGTCTCGCTGCCGGCTTAGTTGCTGTCGCCGATACTGTGAAAGATGATTCCAAAGAGGCTATCGATCTTCTTAAAGAAATGGGGATCGAGGTAATCATGTTAACGGGGGACAATCAGCGGACTGCAGACGCAATCGCTCGTTTTGTTGGCGTTGACCGTGTGTTGGCCGACGTCCTTCCTGACGATAAGGCGCACGAAGTCCGTAAACTTCAGCTGGAAGGAAAGAGAGTTGGCATGGTGGGGGATGGCATCAATGATGCTCCGGCTCTCGCTCAAGCCGACGTCGGCTTTGCAATAGGAACAGGCACAGATGTTGCCATCGAAGCAAGCGACGTGACTCTCATTAAGGGAAGTTTGATAGGTGTTGTGACAGCGATTGAGATAAGCCGCGCGACCATGAGAAACGTCCGGCAGAATCTAGTCGGTGCATTTGGTTACAACACGCTTGGTATCCCGATAGCGATGGGCATCTTCTACCCGTTTTTTGGCCTTCTGTTATCGCCACTAATTGCCGCTGCAGCGATGGCTTTCAGTTCAGTGACGGTGGTTTCCAACGCGAACCGACTGAGGTTGTTTTCGCCTCGGAGCAAGGCATGAAAACTTTGGCTAGAGCTCCAGATGTGTCGTGGCGATATCGGCGGCCGATTATCATCTGTCTCCTCGGTGCCACACTAAGTGAGGTTGGCATCTTTCTTATTTTCGGACTGTTGCTTTTTCCTGAAGGCGATTGGGTTTCCAAGTTTTTGTGGACAGTGGTGTTTTGCGGTGTGGGATTGGGATCAGTTCTTGGTGCAGCAATAATCTTATTCGTACAAGACCGCCTAACCGAATGGAATGCGATTTTGGCGACGACCGCCTGGAGCACCGCCTTGCTGGGAATCGGTTGCAATCTCCTTTGTTATCGGCTCGACGCCAATTATTTTGAGTATTTTGGCGGTCAAGACAATGCAGCACTTTTTCTTGGGAACGGATTGATTATGGCAACTGTCGGGGGTTTCGCCGCCGGTTGGCTCCTCTTCTCTGTTCAGGGTATGCGCCTGTTAACTCGGTTGGGTTTTTGAGAATGAATTTTTGGAAGATTTTGTTGGAGGAAGATTCATGACCCCAGACAAATGGTTCGTTTTTGTTGGAGGCATCTGCCTGATCGCACTAATTGTTTGGTTTTTCTGGCTCAAGCGGAGCAAAGGCGTCCGTGCAGGTGAAACTTCCAAGGGGCATCAGGAAATAATGGTGCTTGTCAAAGGTGGTTACACACCTGACACCATCATCGTTCAACATGGGCGGCCGGTTCGTTTGAATTTTCGTCGCGAGGAGACGGCTTCTTGTTCAGAAAAGGTCATTTTCCCCGATTTTGATAGAAGCGCAGACTTGCCTACCGGTGAGACGGTTCCGGTGGAGCTTAAGCCAGAAGAGCCTGGCGAATATGAATTCGCTTGTGCGATGGGAATGTTTCGCGGTCGTCTGATCGTTGAGTGATTGGGAGAGGGTTAGATGGAAGAAATGCGGAAAGAGAAAAACCAGTCTTCGAGTTTTTGGAGTTCGAAGGCTGGTCGTGTTGCGCTGGCCTTTTTGATCATTGTTGGACTGCTCTTGGCCTATGAGCATCGAATACATCTGTTCACGGGAAATGGACTTCTTGTTCTGCTCCTATTTGCGTGCGTAGGTGTGCACCTCTTTATGCACGGTGGACACGGTGGACACGGTGGGCACGGATCGAATACGGAGCGGGAATGACAATGCAGACAGCATCCTACGGTCTCTGGTTTCTGGCTTTCATAAATTCAGCCATATTCATCATATTTGCGTTCAGTTTCTTCAAACCACAAACAGCGAGAGATTGGCGATCGTTTAGTGCGTTTAGTGGTTTTCTGGTTGCGCTTTTCACTGAGATGTATGGATTCCCACTCACGATCTATTTTCTCTCCGGATGGCTACAGACAAGCTATCCGGACATTGATTGGTTTGCGCATGATTCAGGTCATCTGCTTGAGATGATCTTTGGCTGGAAAGCGAACCCTCATTTCGGTCCGTTCCATTTATTGAGTTTTCTGTTCATAGGTCTGGGGTTCCTTCTTTTATCAGCCGCTTGGCGTATTCTCTATCAGGCACAGCGAGCTGGTACTCTTGCGACGTCAGGGCCGTACCGTTATGTCCGCCACCCACAATATGTTGGTTTTGTTTTGATTTTGGTGGGATTCTTGCTGCAGTGGCCAACCCTATTGACCATCACAATGTTCCCTATCCTGCTAATAATGTATTGGCGGCTTTCGCTGCGAGAGGAAGCAGAAGTGGAAGAGGAGTTAGGGGATGTCTACCGTGAGTATGCCAATCGGGTGCCGCGTTTTATCCCGCGGTTGGCGGCGCTTCAATCAACGGCATCACGTCCCGCTCGAAAATGAAACGCACGAGACGGGTTTAACGCGGTCTCATTCCTCTGGTTGAAATGCAATGTAAGGGATAGAGGCCGCGCTATAAGCATAGTTGGCTTGGAACTGTTGTCGCGTTCATGACATTGCTTCTCACAGTTGCCTTCATTCTTCTCAATCATTTTTCCACGTGAACTTTAACACGGTCGCAGATCAACTAGTCTCAGCACTGCAAAGATTTCTTAGCTCGTGACCTGCTCCCCTGTTTGTCCTCGTTTATAAGTTAGCTCTGTTCTGGTTTTGGTGCTCATGTGACCGGTTAGCGTATTCCCATGGTGTCAGCCCACCGAGGCTGCTATGGGGTCTCTGGGTGTTGTAGTCATTGCGCCATGCCGCGATCAAGCGGCGAGCATGGCGCAGGATATCCAACGACGAGACACCTGATTTGGAAGCTTGCTAACTGTCCTGGTGTCACAGCTTCGCGTGTCCTTGAGAAAAACAAGTAGGATTGACTCAAGTCGAGATTGAGTAGTCGGGATGATTCAATGGTCTTGCTTACGTACCTGACACCTTCATTTAGTTGATTGCGAGCAAGTGACTTAAAATGAATGTCATAGTTTCCAAACCTCATATTCTCATCAGGTTCGAGCTTGTTTTTCGTATCTGGATTTAGAAGAAGAAAGCCATGTGCGCGAAGGTTTTCTATACGACCATTCTTTGAATCTAGAAGTCTTTGGCGGCCGTAATACCCAGAGCCCTTTGAGCCAGGAAAATCCAAACAGAAAGGTAGAATTGGTCGGTAGGATTCAGAAATCCGACCTCTGTTGGTTATGGTCGCAAACAGTCTTCTTTGAATGTCGTCATAAGTAGAGCTTGTATCCCGTCAGCACCAATGGAACAGATTAGGCTGATTGGCTAAAGGAGACAATTTGGTTCATCTTCACTATTGAGGAGTGAAAGATAAAACACATGTCTGAACGTCATACCGTTTCTGTCGATTGCACGACAAAAGGAACATCCTTGAGGGGCCCTTGAGCCCATCTGTATTTTCTTTCAGAAACGCCATGAAATGACGCTATATGGTGGGAAATAGTACTGATTTTACAGCATATTGAGTGTTCGTTTGGAGTCACACAATCAACCGAGGCTTGGCAGTTTCATAGTGTAAAACAGATACAGATACAGATACAGATACAGATACAGATACAGATACAGA
>CENL01011101.1_pt1 | contig 19140 bp, 16 predicted proteins | sample 530221 | NCBI WGS metagenome assembly CENL01 (sample SAMEA2619791, study PRJEB7988) | marine metagenome | isolation source: saline water (ENVO:00002010), including
ATCCCGCCGTAGGGATATTCAGTTATCCATGTGGGGACCACCAGGCCCTTTACCGAACAATGTAAGATATCTGCCCAGCCGCGACGAAGCGCGCATGCTTGAGGGGATTATGGCCGCGGGAGGCATCGCGCACCTCATGCGTAGTCGTTCACTCGATGGATTGACTGCGCCACTGAAACTGTTGCGTTCGCTGTATTCAACGTTCCGCAGAGAACCGGCAACGGAGCTCTATCACCTGAACTGGTTGCAAACAGCCCTGCCGCTTCCAGCGGATGGAAAGCCGGTGCTGGTTACAGTTTTGGGGACGGACCTGAAGCTACTGACACTGCCGCTGGTTCGGTTACTGTTACGACACTCTTTACGCCATCGACCCACGGCGATTTGTCCAAACGCGGAGTGGATGATTCCCACGCTAACTGAAGCATTTGGCGACACAGCCATTATCCACCCCGTAGTATTTGGCATCGACCCCACCTGGTATGCCATAGAGAGACGCCTAACGACATCACGACCTAAATGGCTGGCGGTAACACGACTAACACGAGACAAGTTGGGGCCATTACTCGATTGGGCCGAGCCCCTATTCAAGGGGCAGACACGTGAGCTACACCTGCTTGGCCCGATGCAAGAGGATGTCACGGTACCCGAATGGATCCATTATCACGGCCCTGCGTCGCCCGGGGCGCTCGTGGAAAAGTGGTTCCCGCAGGCACACGGATTGATTACACTCAGCCGCCACGCCGAAGGCCGGCCTCAGGTCATGCTGGAATCGATGGCCTCCGGGCTGCCAATTATCGCATCTGACATGCCGGCACATGCGAGCATTGTTCAAGCAGGGGAGACCGGTGAACTCTGTGCGTCCGAACCCGGTTTCGCGGCCGCTATAAGCAGGCTGGAGGATGCTGGTGTCAACGAACGCTATGGCCGCGCCGCTCGTGCTTGGGCGCAAGCGGAGGTGGGTACCTGGGATGACTGTGCCCAACGCTATGCCGACGTCTATACCCGGCTGATAGAGCAGAACTATGAACACTAGTGTTCTGGTAGTCGGTGCCACGGGTTTTCTCGGCACTGCCATTTGCCAAGGCCTTGTGGAGCAAGGGAAATCTGTGATCGCGGTGGGCAGCAAGAGGAAGCCTGAGGTACCCGGCGTTGAGAGTTCACTCCGTTGGGCCAGCCAAGGCCCCAGCGATACACGCGCCCTGATGGAAAACATCCACTCCGTCATCTACCTGGCTTCCGCGAGCACACCTGGCAGCAGCGCCGGAAAGCCCATGCTGGAAGTGAACGAGAACCTGGCGCCATTGGCGGCACTGCTTGAGGCCATGGGGGACGCATCCGACAAAAAGCTGATCTACTTTTCTTCGGCTGGTGCGCTCTACGGCACGCCTCGCGACGGGATTGCAACGGAGCTGCATCTACCTCAGCCACGCTCCTATCACGGTGCCGCGAAAGTAGCAGCAGAGCATTTTATACAGGCGTGGACCTTGCAGACCGGATCCAAGGCGACAATACTCCGACCGTCCAATGTGTATGGGCCAGGACAAATAGCGAAGTCCGGTTTCGGCATCATACCTGCAGCCCTTGGCTGCATTCTACGCGGCGAGCCACTGACGATCTGGGGAAATGGCGAGGCCGTGCGGGACTACCTGTTTATCGACGACATGGTGTCGTTGACCCTCACCGCGCTGGACAGCGATGAATACCGCGGGGCGCGCACCATCAACGCGGCCAGTGGCCGTGGAGTCTCCATCAACGAGCTCCTGAACTTGCTTGAACGAACGACCGGAAGGCCGCTGGTACGCGCCTACTCAACAGGACGCCCAGTGGATATGGACCGAGTGCTGGTTGGCGTCAAACACGCCGAGGCTGTGTTAGGTTGGCAGCCAGGCATGAGCCTGGAAGAAGGGCTGGAGCGCACATGGAACTGGTTCGCAAGCATTCATCAATAGAGCGCCCCACAACCCCGCTTTGCTCGATATGCATCGCTCATTACCAGGGCCACGAGCTGATTGCGGAGTGTATCGAGTCCGTTCTGGCACAGGATTGCGAATTTTCCATTGAAATCATTGTGCATGATGACGCGTCACCAGATGGCTCGGTTGCATATCTGTTGCACAACTACCCACAAATCGAAATTCTCGAAAGCACAAAAAACGTTGGATTTTGCATCGCCAACAATCGAATGGTGGAACACGCCAGGGGCACATATGTCCTGCTACTGAACAATGACGCCGCACTTTTCCCCGACGCTCTCTCCACGCTCGCCAACGAATCAGAACAAAATAGCACCACAGGCATACTGACACTCCCCCAGTACGATTGGGAGAGTGACAACCTGGTAGATCGGGGCTGCCTGCTCGATCCGTTTTACAATCCAGTGCCAAACCTTGACCCCGCTCGCCTGGACGTCGCGATGGTGATTGGCGCCTGTTTGTGGATAAACCGGACGCTGTGGTGTGAACTCGGCGGATTTCCTGAATGGTTTGAGGCAATAGGTGAGGACCTATACCTATGCTGCCTGGCACGACTGACAGGAAAATCTGTTCACGCAACGACAGAAAGTGGATACCGGCACAGGCAGGGGCATCGAATCGGGGGTAACAAGCCCCACCTGGGAGTCCTTTCTACCACCTACAATCGACGTGCGCTGAGCGAACGAAACAAGACGTTCACCCTGCTCATACTAACGCCCACGGCCTGCACGCTACCACTTGCCGCGCTGCACTTTTTGTCACTCATTGTGGAGGGTCTAATTCTGGCGGTCGCATCACGCGACCTGCATCTGCTGACAACGGTATACTGGGCCACGCTCAGATCAACGCTACGTCAGCGAAAGCGAATTCTGGCAGAGCGACGAAAAGTTCAGCGGCAACGCAGATGTTCTGTTAGCCAGTACGCAAAGCCATTCTCCATCCTGCCGAGAAAATTGAGCCTACTACGCCAATACGGACTACCTGTAATACGATAGAAAACTCTCCTGTTGCGTGCCGTGTTTCATAGTACCGCTGAAGACAAAAAAGGGGCACACTCGTGCAAAAACAATCGGCCTTTTTCAGGCTGGCGCCAAACGCTGGCGACTCTCATGCGAGACCACTTCCTTGAACCCACAACTCACCATCATTATTCCGACCTATAATTCTTTGAAGGACCTCCCGTACTGCTTAGAAAGTATAGAAAACACACTGAATGCGCAGCTGGGCGACAGCGTAGTCATCCATGTGCAGGACGGCAAATCCAGCGACGGCACGGAAAAGTACCTGAGCGCGCTGAACCTTCCATATCTTACTTACCACAGCGCCGAAGACCTGGGCGTCTACGACGCCATGAACAAGGCTGTCAACGTATCGCGGACGAAATGGGTCTATTTCATGGGGGCGGATGACCGGCTTTTACCAGGCTTTACTGAAGCACTAGAGCACCTCAAGGAGAATGACCGCATTTACTATGGGAACGTTGTAATCGCAAGCACGGGAAAACGATATGATGGCCGCTTCACCCCCCTGAAACTGGTATATCGAAATATTTGCCATCAATCGATGTTCTTTCCCAGTCACTTGCTAAAGGCCACGCCATATTCACTCAGGTACAGGATAAAATCGGACTGGGCCTCGAATATCGAGTTCATTCGCAGGGAGATCCTCGAGTATCTTGAGTACGATATTGCAGTCTTTCAGGACCAGAACGGACTAAGCTCAACGCAAGACGACATAGTCTTCGAGCAAGACAAGGCCAGACTATTCCAGGTAAACCACGGCGTAGCACTACAGCTTCAGGCAATGCTGGCACCGTTTGTAACACGTTTATATAAACGCGCGAATCGCTTGATGCGCAATGGAACGCAAAGCAAACTCAAAGCAGGTATAGAATAAACCCGCGAGGCTGCAAAAGGACCTGCCCTGCAATGCCTGAAGGTGCACCGTTTATGCAACAACCTGAAAACCCCGTGCCGAATCAAACTATGAAAATCGCCTTTGATCATCACATATTCTCGATGCAACGATACGGTGGGATATCGCGCTATTTTGTGCGTTTGGCGGAAGGCCTCTCTGAGCTCGGAGCATCCACCAACATTCTCGCACCCTACTACCAAAATCGATACATGCGCGACATCATCGGCACCAAGGTCTTCGGCAAAGAACTCAAGCAGCCTCTGAGTAGAGTGTCCCGCCTGCATTTTTTAGCGAACCCATTCATGGCAAACCGCCTGTGCAAACGAATAGATCCCGACATAATCCATGAGACTTACTACGCAGCCAATCCATTGAGAGGTAACCCAAGAGCGCGCATTGTTACTGTCCACGATATGATTCACGAAAAGTTCAGATCATCTTTCAGCAAAAATGACTCCACTACGAAAAGAAAGTTACATGCTGTCACACGTGCGGACCACGCAATCTGTATATCCCAGAACACCAAAGCAGATCTATGCGAGATATTCTCCATCCCAGAGGACAAGATCAGCGTTGTTCATCTTGGTTTCGACGAGCCACCCTGGAACGAAACACAATCTGCTGCGATAGCTGGCGAACGCCCCTATCTACTGTACGTTGGGAATCGTGGCGGCTACAAAAACTTCACCACTCTGCTCAGAGCCATTGGGAGTCGAAAGCCTATCTTCACGGATTTTGACCTGATAGCCTTTGGTGGTGGCCCCTTCAACCGGGCTGAAGAGGCTCTTATCAGTAGCCTTGGACTTCGCGACAACGCAGTTCGACAAATGGAGGGGGACGACCAGGCCCTCCAATCTCTTTATGGGTCAGCCTTTGCTCTGGTCTTCCCTTCGCTCTACGAGGGCTTTGGGCTACCGCCACTTGAAGCGATGGCAAACGGCTGCCCGGTGATCTCCAGCAACACAAGCTCCATGCCAGAAGTCATACGCGACGCGGCCGAGTACTTTTCGCCTGCGGATGCCGACTCCATCGCAGATGCCATCGAGGCTGTAGCCACCAGTGCTGATCGGCGAGGCGAACTCATTCAACTCGGCAGGACAAGACTGGGAGCCTTCTCCTGGAAAAAATGCAGCATCGAGACACTCGACGCCTACAATCGCGCCACAAGCCAGTGAGATTGAAATGTGGCTGATACTGGAGCATCGTATCGAAATGATAGCTGTATATTTCACCGAACCGGGTTGCCGCGCTTGCCGACGGCGAGCCAACTACATGGAGAGATCATGACCACCCAGGACATCTCGGCATGTCGACTCTGCGCTTCGCCGACGTCGAACGTGTTCACGCTTACAGTTCTCGGGAAACATGAGGTTCAATACTACGAGTGTCTTGGGTGTATGTCCCTGCAAACAGAAGATCCTTACTGGCTGGAGGATGCATATAGCGACAAGAACCTCTCCAGAGAAGATACCGGGGCAGCGCAGAGAAATATTCAGAACCTCGCCGCGTGCTTTGCGGTAACAAAACTTCTAGGCCTCAGGAATGTCATTGATTTTGGAGGAGGCGACGGGCTTCTCTGCCGACTACTGAGGGACACCGGCATCAACTGCTTCGTCAGTGACAAGTACGCGTCTCCAACTTATGCCCAGGGGTTCACTGAACCAGACTTTGATCTGCCAGACCTTCTTGTTGCATTTGAAGTACTGGAGCACTTCGAGAGTCCCGCGTCAGACTTGCACGGGCTTTTCAAGTACAGACCGAAAGCGCTTTTATTCAGCACATGCCTTTATAAACAGCAAAAAAAGGACTGGTGGTATCTTTCGGCCAGCTCCGGTCAGCACATCTTTTTTTACAGCAGGAGAGCGCTTGAAGATATCGCCAGGAGCTATGACTACACTCTAATGGTCAACGGTGATTACATTCTATTCATTCTTGGCGAACCAGGCGCCAGGGGATGGATGGCGAAAGCAGCCTTGAGCCCACTGGCCCTGCGCCTGTTCCGAGTCATTGCAGCACTACTTCCGTCGCCTGGAGTACAGAGAGATCACCTGCTGCAAGTAGAGAAATCAAGACGTGCAAGCCGGGCAAAATCCTTCGACGGACCTTGATTCCCAAGGGAGCAGACATCGAACACCAGCCAAATCTCGACCATGCCAGCTGCGCCTGGTTGTTCGCAAACACCGCAACATTCAGTGGCTTGCTGGAAATGCACCAACCTGACCGGCACTACCACCTAACGTCGAACCTCGTAGTGCCCCAACCGATTGTTATAGCTTATTATCTTTTTATTGAAGAGCCGCTTTAGCCGATCTGGAAGATATTCCGCAATCCAGAAAATACCAGCGAGACAGTAATCTGCAGGAAGCCGGCGCGAAGCAATCGACTTTCGCTCGCTCTCATACTCTGTTGCGTAACGCTCACTGAGCTGCCCCGCGTGCACCCGAAAACCACCCAGCCATGCTTGAACAATATGAACATCTGCATGCTTGATGAAAAGGGACCAGAGGTAGAAATCCCCCGCCAACCTGAACTTGGCGAGCGCGGAGAAATCTACGAACGACTGCAACCTGGCATTCCAGAAGGTGGATTCCTGCTGCAGATGACCGAGGACGGAACCATAGAAGGCCGTTTTCATCAGGCGCGTACGGTACGCAAATGGAAGTGAGTAGCGAATCATGTGACCGCGATCGTTATAGACCACTCTCGCACCCGTCAAAAACTCGACGCGATCGTCGGAAAAAATGCTGGATACCACTTCAAATGCATAGGGCGAGAAAAAATCCCCCGCGTTCAGGTAGCAGTTGATATCGCCGGGAGGCGAGTCTCTAAATCCATTCGCCAGAGCCTCGTACATCCCACCGTCAGCTTCGGATACACACAGAACTTCCAAGTTAACCTGAGAGCGATATCGCTCAAACAGACCATAAACAATATCCAATGTTCCGTCATCTGACCCGCCATCACGTACAATGTAGGTCAGCGAGTCGACACCGGTCTTCAGTGAGGATTGCTCCAAAACTGAAAGCATGGTCTGCTCGATATATTCACGACTGTTGAGACATGCCGTAACGCAATAGAAATGCATACTTCAAACTTATGGTAGATTGAACTCATGATGTTACTAGGAAAACCCGGAACATGCTTGTAGCTCAGGCCGCAAATGCAATCCTTGCAAAAATCGGGCTGAGGCTGGTTCACGTAAAGTCTACCGGCACGTCCATGCAAGACGCTCTCTCCAGAGTTGAGCCATATATTCAGGGCGTTCAGACCGTGATCGATATCGGCGCAGCCCGGGGTACATGGACCATTACGGCCAGCAAGGTTCTACCGACCAAAGCATTCCTGGCGATTGAGCCTCTACTGGAAAGAGAGGCCGACTTGCAACGCCTTAGAAAGCGAATGCCTCAATTCGATTACGAGCTTTGCGTTGCTGGTGAAAAACACAATACCTCCGTTTACTTGAGCGTCACCGACGACCTCGACAGCAGCATTGTGGCTGACTCTACTGGAAGGATGGTGCCCTGCAAGAGTCTCGACGGCATAGCAGAGGAGAGAGGTCTCAAAGGCCCCTTCCTGCTCAAGTTTGACACTCATGGATTTGAGGTTCCAATCCTCAAGGGCGCGACGAACACCTTGCAGTATACCGAGGCGATCGTTATGGAAGTCTATAATTTCGACATATCAAACACCGCCATTCGGTTTCCGGAGATGTGTGCTTTTCTGGAGGATACCGGGTTCCGCGTGTTCGGCTTGGCTGACCCGATGGTGAGGCCAGGGGACAAAGCACTCTGGCAATTCGACCTGATCTTTCTGCGAAATGATTCGCCTGCCTACAACTCCGACAGGTTCCACCCAACTACGCCCCCGAACCGGGTAATGAAGTCCAAGGGGTAACAGTCGTCGCTCCAACACAACGCCCCCGACTACACACCGACACAGACGACACGAGAAGAGGCTCGCCTGAAGAGCCGCTATCTGGTACTCCGTGACATGAAGCCATTAATTCTACGGAAAACATAGGCCGCAATACGCCTTGGGAAAGCCAGCCAGGATCGAAAATAACAGGGGCTGGGACCCTTAAAGTTCTGCTCGAAGACAAAGGCGTCCGCAGCTTCGTCCCTCCCTATAGAATCAGGGTGCTCGAGAACCCCCAATGGATAGATACGCATATCCGCATGCTGACTTTGCGTAGACGTGGTGTGTGTCGCATCTTCGCCAAATCCGATATTACTTACCAGGTTCACATTCGGCGTTGCCGTTAAACCACCTCGATACCAAACACTGGCGGTCCAGGGATAGTCCCATGTATCTATTTTTCCGGCTTTCACCTGATCGAAAATACCGCTCCAGTATTGTCGTTCGACCGGGTCGGGTGTTTTTTCGTACCAGTCCTGTGATTGCGCCCACTCCGGCCAAAACGGCAATTCACCCTGATACCATCGCCACGCACGCCGCCAGGTTGCCCACCCCCAGCAGTGGTTGTACTTTGAAAAGTAGTACGAGGCATCACCGCGCTTACGGCCGTTCTGGAAGTTATTTCCGGTTATCACCGATACACGCTCATCTTCGGCGTAACGGTCAAGCAACTGGTCACAGAAAGAGAAAAAGTCCGGGTGCGCAACACAATCATCTTCGAGCACAATAGCACGCTCAACATGTTCAAATACCCAGTCGAGGCCACTGCTAACACGACACTTCAAACCAAGGTTGATGTCCGCATAATTGCGATGCACTTCACAGGGCCAGCTCACTTGCGCGACGATGTCACGCACCGCCTTGCATCGCTCCACGTCGGTGGGGTGCCCAGGACGAGGACCATCGGCAACAATGAAAAGCTGTGACGGACGTTGTTCACGCAGCACGGCAAAGGTTTTCTCGGTGTGCCGCGGCCGGTTAAAAACAATGTAGACAACCGGTGTCTGGGTCATACCATTCTCGTATCAGGCCTGCGCCCGGGCATGTGCTCACAACTCGCCAGGGCACCAGCCTCCGGCTGAGTCAAGGTGTTCATAGAGGGAATCTCATGCTGCGGTGAATGGCAACGATATTCTGATAAGCAAAGATCTCACCATGGAATGAATCATATTTGATCTTGATCATGCCTGAAGGCAGCAGCCGATAGAGGTCATAGTCGGCCAGAATATCCACAAAATCTCTCAAGAAACAGCGGGAAATGACGTTCATCTCGTTGAACTCGAACTGTATGGCACCAATACCACCAAGGTTTATTGTCTCAGCGGCACCTTTGAGCACTTCAAGTTCATGGCCTTCGGTGTCAATTTTCAACAGGCATATATCCTTCAATCCCTGTGCCTTGATGAAATCATCCAGTGAGACGACTTCAACCTTGTGAGATACCGCATTACCCTTGTGTATCCCCTCAATAACTTCCTGGTAGACAGAGGCGTGAGGCGACCCGTCCTGATCGTCATAGTCAAACAGCTCCAACGTGCCCGCAGCACTACCGACCGCCTTGCTATAGCAATGCACGTTCGCTCCGCTCAGGCTGCCCAGCAACACCTGAAAAGTCTTGGGGTGTGGCTCAAATGCAAACACACTGGCGTCCGGCCTCAACTCGGCGCACATCAAGGAATACTCCCCGGCATTAGCACCCACATCAATTATCACGCCGCCAGGGGCGGTCAGGTGCAGATATTTCTTCAGGAAGTACGCTTCACCACTGACTCTCGAGTTTTCGTAATTGAGCACCCCAAGCCCATTCAGGCTCAAGCGATAGAGCAGCTTGTTCCACTTTTCAAAAATCGCCTTGGCGAAAAAGAAGCGATAGATTTTTACCAGAATATGGATCATTACTCGGCTCTCAAATAGCGACGGTTTCGCGTCATAACTGAAATGGGGTTCATGGCTCTTAGCTTCATGAGAAACATTGCTCGGGTTTCGCGCTGAATCAGGTCAAACAAGAACGCAGCTGCCATCTGGGCGATCACAGTGGCCCAGGCCGCCCCCAGAAAACCATACCTGGGAATAAAAACACTATTGAGCGCGACGTTCACAAGCGCACCAAAGACGGTCCGCTGCAAGCTCATCGCCTGGCGGTTCTCCACGAGGAACCATTGTCCACTTGCAACGCCAAGAAACACGAAAACAGCTGCCCAGATATGAATCGCGAGAACAGGCCCCGCGCCTGCATAGGAATCACCGAAAAGAAGCCTGACAACGGACCCCGACAGGAATGTCATGGGAACCGCGACCGCAACGGCCAACCATACCATCAAGTCATACAGCCGCTGCAACCGCAGATTGTACTGCGCTTCATTCCGCTTCTTGGCTGCGAGAATTGAGGGAAAGACGGAAGCAACAATCGCCACCGGGACGAAGTACCAGACTTCGCTAACCCGCACGGCCGCACTGTAGATACCCACCGCTTCATCACCAGTCAGCTGGCCGAGCATGATCTGATCAACCTTGGTATAGATGACAACGGCCACACCCGAGAGCAGCAAGGGCCAGCTGTCGGCCAGTAGCCCCTTGGCACGCTGCAGGCTGACAACGAGTTGCCCCAATTTGGGGCCACGCAGGCTGAGTACAAAAAGCATCAACACGGATACCACCAGAGCCTCGGCCGTGACGGCCCAGGCAAAGGCCACCAGTGGAGCACCCAGCAGGATAAGCATCACCTTGATCAGCGCAAAGACGAGAAAAGTAGCGTTCTGCACCCAGACGGTGTACCTGGACTGCACTTGTGACTCGAACCAGTAGGCCGCCGTGTCACTGAGCCTGAACAGCATCATGGAACCCAGGATGGCGACAAGCACCCTGGCTAGGGAATCATCCGGGCGAAGCCAGAGGACAGTTCCCAGCATCAGCCCGTAGGCGAGCAGCCCACCGATCAACTGCAGAGCGGCAGCCGTGCCCAGCGTCACTTCCTTGCAGGCCGGGTCACGCACAATGTCACGTACCACAATTCCCTGCAGACCCAGGCCGGCGATAGCGCCGAACAGGCCGACAAAAGCGGTGGCAAAGCTGAGCGAGCCAAACTGCTCCGGCCCGAGGTAGCGTGCGATCCAGACCCCCACGAGCAGCCCGACGCCCATACGCAGGATTCTGTCGACGAACAGCCAGCCGATATTGTCGACAATCTGCAGCAGGTTGGGTCGATTGGCAATCCGGCGACGAAGGATGTCAGGGACAATATTCAACTGGGTGAACGGCCTCGCTTTAGCGGCGCGCTCCAATCCCGGCCTGTTTGTAGACGTTTTATTCGGCCCACTGTCGGTTTCCCGTCATATCATTCACCTGCGTCACACCGCTAAAATTGGTGTGTACAGCCTGTGCCGCCCCAAACCTGGGCCAGCCCCTGCTCGCCCCTCTCACCGGGCGAACGGCTGTTAGTACACCAATACCGCGCAAGCAATGCTAGACTTTCCCTTCAACACACGCTGCGCCGCACGAGGTCCAACACCTTGCCTAAAAAAGCACTTATCACCGGCGTCACCGGCCAGGATGGCTCCTACCTTGCCGAACTCCTGCTGGATCAGGGCTATGAAGTACACGGTATCAAGCGCCGTGCCTCCTCTTTCAACACCCAGCGTGTGGACCATATCTACCAGGACCCCCACGTAGACAACCAGCGCTTCATCCTTCACTACGGCGACTTAACGGATTCCTCCAGCCTGACCCGTATCATCCAGCACGTTCAGCCCGACGAAGTCTACAACCTGGGTGCCCAGAGCCATGTGGCGGTGAGCTTCGAATCGCCAGAGTATACCGCTGATGTGGATGCCATGGGCACGTTGCGCATTCTGGAGGCGATTCGGCTGCTCGGCCTGGAACACAAGACACGCTTCTACCAGGCATCAACGTCCGAGCTGTATGGACTGGTGCAGGAAACCCCGCAACGCGAGTCAACGCCCTTCTACCCGCGCTCACCGTACGCCGTGGCCAAACTGTACGCTTACTGGATCACGGTCAACTACCGGGAAGCCTATGGCATGTACGCCTGCAACGGTATCCTCTTCAACCACGAATCACCCCGTCGCGGCGAAACGTTCGTAACCCGCAAGATCACTCGCGGCCTTGCCAATATTGCCCAAGGGCTGGAAAGCTGCCTGTATATGGGCAATATGAACTCACTACGCGACTGGGGACATGCGAGAGACTATGTGCAGATGCAGTGGCTCATGCTGCAGCAAATCGAGGCCAAAGACTTTGTCATCGCCACTGGCACTCAAAATTCGGTGCGGGACTTTGTGCGCTGGAGTGCCGAAGAACTGGGTATCGATTTGGAGTTTCAAGGAAGCGGATTAAGTGAACGGGGTATTGTCGCAAACATTCGAGGGGACAAAGCCCCTGCTGTAAAGGTTGGAGACGTCCTGGTTCGTGTCGATCAGCGGTACTTCCGCCCCGCAGAGGTCGACAGCCTCGTGGGCGATGCGACTCGCGCTCGTGAGGAATTAGGCTGGGAGCCGAGGATAAGCGCTCAGCAATTGTGCGCGGAAATGGTCGCGGAGGATCTGAAGGCGGCCCAACGTGATGCATTCCTGAAGCATCACGGCCATGACGTGTCCGTCACGGTGGAAAACTGATGAAGCATCGCGCCATCTACGTGGCAGGCCACAGGGGCATGGTTGGATCCGCTATATACCGCCAGCTCGCACGGAAGAATGGTGTCACCCTGGTGACGACCACCCATGCCGAGTTGGATCTGACCCGCCAGGCCGAGGTCGAAGCCTATTTCTCAGACCACGCTATTGATGAGGTCTACCTCGCAGCCGCCAGGGTAGGAGGCATACACGCAAACAACACCCTCCCCGCGGACTTCCTCGGCGAGAACCTTCTAATTCAGTCCAATATTATCCAGGCCGCCCACCAGTCTAATGTGCAGAAGCTGCTGTTCCTCGGTTCTTCCTGCATTTACCCCAAGTTTTCTCCGCAGCCCATTCGCGAAAACGCCCTGCTCACCGGCCCCCTCGAACCCACCAACGAGCCCTACGCCATCGCCAAAATTGCAGGCATCAAGCTCTGCGAAAGCTACAACCGCCAGCACAACCGCGACTACCGTCCCGTGATGCCCACCAACCTGTACGGGCCCGGTGACAACTTTCACCTGGAGAATGGGCATGTCATACCCGCCCTGCTGCGAAGATTTCACCAGGCGGTAAAAACGGGCGCGGATAGCGTGAGCGTTTGGGGAACGGGTACGCCGAAGCGTGAGTTCCTCCATGTCGACGACATGGCGAGCGCCAGCGTGCATGTCATGGATCTTCCTCTCGAGGTGTACCGGCAGCATACCCAGCCAACCCTCAGCCATATCAATGTGGGCACAGGCGTCGACTGCTCAATCCGCGAGTTGGCCGAAGCGATCTCCCGAGTCACCGGATATGAGGGTGTGCTGGATTTCGACACCAGCAAACCCGATGGCACCCCTCGCAAGTTACTGGATGTATCCAAACTGACGGCAATGGGCTGGAAGGCATCAATAGCTTTGGAAGAGGGGTTGCAGGGCACCTATAAGTGGTTCCGGGAGCACGGCGGCGATGCGCGCTCCTGATCGGCTGCCAGCTCCACCACCAACGAATGACCTGCTCGCCCTGTCCACGGCCTCCGGACGCAACCGCCATCATGACTTGATAAACCAATCACGGTCTCTGTGCATCGCGGGCCCAACCGGAACTGAGCATACGGGCTCACATCAACTACTCTGACCACCCATAAGAACCAAACAGCCGAGGCCCCCGCGATGCCCCAATCGCCCAAGCCCACCACCGCTCGCGCCAAACACACCCGCCCCAGTATCTGTCGCCTGTGTATCGCCCACTGTGGCATCCTCGCCACGGTCGAGGCCGGAAAGCTCACTCACGTCAGCGGCGACCCTGACAACCCGCTGTTCAAAGGCTATACCTGCCCCAAGGGGCGCGCCCTCCCTGAATTGCACAATCACCCGGAGCGCCTGCTCTGCAGCCAGAAAAGAAATGCCGCTGGCACCCTGCAACCGGTAGCCAGCGCAGCGGCATCCCGGGAGATCGCCGAGCGACTGCAGGCGCTGGTGCAGGAACATGGCGCCAGATCTGTCGCCGTCTACAGCGGCACCAACTCCCTGCCCTACCCGGGCGGCCCGATGGCCGCCTACGCCCTGCTGCGAGCGCTCGGCTCCCCCATGTTCTTTACTGCCAACACCATCGACCAACCGAACAAGCAGATTGCGCAAGCGCTGCACGGAATTTGGCGGGGCGGGGACCAGAACTTCGAGCACGCCGATACCTGGCTGCTTATTGGTGTGAATCCCGTCATATCCAAGGCTGCCGGCATTCCCTGCCAGAACCCCGCGCAGAAGCTCAAGGAAGCGGTACAGCGGGGCATGCAACTGATTGTGATTGACCCCAGAACCTCGGAAACAGCCCGCCGCGCAGCCATTCATCTGCAGCCCCGCCCCGGTGAGGACGCCACCATCCTCGCCGGCATTATCCGCATAATTCTGCGTGAATCGCTCTACGACCACGAGTTCGTGGCTCAGCACGCGGAGGGCCTGAACGCTCTGCGCGATCAGGTGGAGCCATACACACCCGAACGGGTTGCCCAGCGCGCCGGTATTGACGCCGACCTGTTACTCGACGCCGCGCGTTTATTCGCTGCGGGCAAGCGCGGCGCCGTGAATACAGGCACGGGTGCCAGCTTCTCCATGAACAGCAACCTCACCGAGTACCTGGCGCTCAGTCTGACAACGCTGTGTGGCCGCTGGCCGCGCGCCGGCGAACCGGTCACCCGGCCCAATGGGCTCCTGCCACCCTGGGAGCCAAAAGCGCAGGCGTTTGCGCCGTTCCCTGCCTGGGGGTTTGGCGAACAAATGCGTGTGCGCAACCTCGGGGACTCTGTCGCGGGGATGCCGACCGCAGCACTGGCAGAAGACATACTTCTGCCCGGGCCAGGCCAGGTACGGGCGCTGATCTGCCTCGGCGGGAACCCCATGACAGCCTGGCCCGACCAGCGCAAAACCATGGCCGCCATGCAGGCACTGGACCTCCTGGTGACTTTCGACCCCTTCCTGTCGGAAACCTCACAGCTGGCCGACTATGTCATCGCCCCGAAACTCACGCTGGAAACCCCCGGCATGAGCCAACCCGCGGAGACGGGCAAGTACTACGGCCTCGGCATGGGTATTCCCGCTGCCTATGGGCAAATCAGCCCCCCCATCGTCGATGCGCCAGCGGGGGCCGACGTGGTCGAGGAGTGGCAGTTCCTTCGTGATATCGCGCGCCACCTGGATCTGGACCTCGACATGGGCATGGCCTACGGTTTTGGTAGTTATGCGGAGTCCCCCATGGCCGGCATTCACGTCAGCAGAGCTGAGGCACTGGATACGGAAGGGCTCTATCGCCGTATGTGCGCCAACGGCCGACTGAATTATGACGAGGTGGCCGCTCACCCGCACGGCCTGCTGCAACCGCTGGAGGTACGCATTGCGCCGGCTGACCCCGTTTGCACCGCGCGCCTGCGGCTGGACGACCCGACGATCATGAAAGAACTTCACCTTTGGGCTACCGAGGGGTCCACCAGCCACCGCAGTGGCGCCGAATTTCCGTTCCGGCTCATCCCGCGGCGCAGCAACAACTTCATGAACTCCACCGGCCGGAACATTTCCAGGCTTCACGGCAGCAGAACCGGGAACCCCGCCTTCATGCATCCGGAAGATCTCGACCGCCTGGGCATCGAGCGCGGTGCGGTTGTCCGCCTGCGATCGCACTGGGATCAAATAGACGCCATTGTGGAGCCGGACCCTACATTGCGACCCGGCGTAATCGCCATGACCCATGGCTTTGGCGGCCTACCGGGCCAGGAAGCCCGCTTCCGGGAACTCGGCAGCAATACCGGGCGCCTGCTCAATACCGAGGTCGATTTCGACCCTTACACGGGCATGCCGAGAATGGGCAATGTACCGGTTGCCGTGGATGTATTGCCCTGAGCCACCTTTTCTACCCACCCCGCAGGCAACGGCTGGTATCATTACCCCACCCCCATCCACACCAGCCGGGACCCCATGAGCAAGAAGCAGCCCCCCACCTTCGCCGAAACCCTCACCCAACTCGAGGCCCTCACCACCCGCCTTGAGGACAGCGACACGTCCCTGGAACAGTCCCTGCAGGATTTCGAACAGGGTGTGCAGCTTATCCGCCAGGCTCAGCAATCCCTGCAGGAAGCCGAGCAGAAAGTGCAGCTGCTGCTGGAGAAGGAGGGCAAGCCCGTTGCTGCCCCCTTCCACGACGGGGACGAGGAAGGCGCTACAGAGTGACCCCTGCCCTGAACACCCTGATGGAGCAAAGCCGCGAGCGCTGCGAGGTGCGCTTGCAGGCGTTGACCCATATTCAGCTGCAGGATGCGCGCGCCTCCAACGCGCTGGCCGGTCTGGAGGACGCGGTGCGCTACGCCCTGCAAGCCGGCGGCAAGCGAATCCGACCGTGTCTGGTGTACGCCGCAGCGCAAGCCGCGGGTAGCGGCAACACGGATGTTGCAGCGCTGGATGACGCCGCCTGCGCCATGGAGCTGGTGCACACCTATTCCCTGATTCACGACGATCTGCCGGCAATGGACAACGACGACCTGCGTCGTGGGCGTCCCACGCTGCACAAAGCCTTTGACGAAGCCACGGCCATTCTGGTGGGCGATGGCCTGCAGGCGCTGGCTTTCGAGTTGTTAGCGAGCGCCAATGGGCTATCCGCCGAGGCCCGGCTGCAGATGGTCACGGTGATGGCGCAGGCCGCCGGCCTGGGCGGCATGGTGGGGGGGCAATTCGTGGACATCGCGGCCACGGGCAGTCCACTGGCGCTGGTGGAACTGCAGGGCCTGCACGCACTGAAAACCGGCGCACTCATTCGCGCTTCACTGAGCCTGGGCGGTATCGCCGCTGGTGCGCCGGACGCTGACCAGGCAGCACTCGAGGCCTTTGGCGAACATCTTGGCCTCGCCTTTCAGGTCGTTGACGACATCCTGGATGTGGAAGGTAGTGCGGCGACCCTGGGCAAAACCGGCGGCAAGGATGCCGCAGCGGGCAAAACGACCTATGTCAGCCTGCTCGGCCTGGAAGGCGCGCGGAGCGCGGCAGATGCGCTGCTTGCCGACGGACTCGAGGCACTCGAATGCTTCGGCGACAATGCAAACCCGCTGCGCGCTCTCGCCCGCTATATCGTCCAGCGCCAGGCCTGACAATCCCCGGAGCTACCGGCTACCGCCGAGGGCCAAACCAGGCAGCTACCGCTCCCTTCGCACGCCGCCCCCCGGCGCCTCATTTTGAACCAGCGATTACTGCTTTGCGTTTCTTTTTTGCTATTTGTTGACGCAAACCGATACCTCTACCATGCTGAGAACCGCAAGTCGTCACTAAGCCATACGAGAAGAGCGCAACAGACGCTCGCCCACACACGCCTACCGCACCCTATGGGGGAACAGCCATGAAAAAACAACGCCTGATGCTCGCCATCGCCGCACTTACCAGCGGCCTGCCCGCCGCCACATTGCCCACGCTCGGTCACGCCGCTGCGTTGGAGGAGGTAGTCGTAACTGCACGCAAACGCACCGAGAACCTGCAGCGCACGCCCATTTCCATTACTGCGCTCTCCGGTGAAGAGCTGGCGCGCGCCGGCATCAATCAGCTCACCGCCATCGAGCGCCAAACACCGAACCTGAACTTCACCGTAGGCACCGGTGGCGGCAGCTCGACGGTCAACGCCTTCCTGCGCGGTGTGGGTGAGTTCGACTTCATTCTCACCACTGACCCAGCCGTTGGCCTCTATCTGGATGGCATTTACCTTGCACGAGCCTTTGGCGCCAATATGGAGCTGGCGGATGTGGAGCGCATTGAAGTGCTGCGCGGTCCGCAGGGCACGTTGTTCGGCAAGAACAGCATTGGCGGCGCCATCAGTGTCATCACGCGCAAGCCCACCGGGGAGAGCAGCGCGGAATTCGGCCTGGCGACGGGCTCACGCAATCTGGGCGAAGTCTCGTTCTACGGCCAGACGGCGCTGACTGACACGCTGTCAGGCAGCATCTCCTACCTGCGGCGCAAGGCAGACGGCTGGCAGGAACGGCCCGGCGACGATGCCGGCGATATCGACCTGTCGACCGCACGCGCCATCCTCAACTGGGCGCCCACCGACAGCTTCGAGTCCACCCTGGCCGTGGACTGGCACGAGCAGGACCAGACCGGCTACCCCAACGTGATGCTGACATGGCAGGACGGCACCCTGTTTGGTGACCTGTGGAACCAGCTGAACCCCGACAACCCCTGCTGCACACCGAACGCCAACATCGATGTATCCGGCATTGAAGGCCCGCTGCCCAACGACGACGTCGAGGGCATGGGGATTACCTGGACCAACACCTGGCAGGTGAACGACACATTGGAGTTCAAGTCGATCACCGGCTACCGCGAGACCGAAGCACTCTTCGGGCGCGACGGCGACAACAGCGCACTGAACTATTCGGGTGACATTCACGATCAGGACCACGACCAGTTCAGCCAGGAATTGCAGCTGGTGGGCACGAGCGGCGCGCTGGAATGGGTTGGTGGCCTGTACTACTTTGCGGAAGATACCCGCGACTTGACGGACCTGATCATCATACAGGGCCTGGGCACGTCGGTATCCTTCGATAACCGGCAGGAAACCAGCAGCTACGCCGCCTATGCGCAGGTCAGCTATGCCGTATCCGAACAGCTGGAGGTGTTTGCCGGCATTCGCTATACGGAAGAAGAAAAGGACTTTACTCAGCAAATCAGCAACTACGATTTCGGTGTGCCGCATGTCTTCGCTATCCCCGGCGTGCCGGTGAGCAGCTGCGCATTTGACGAGCCCACAGCCTACTTCGACTGCTCCCAGGACTGGTCCAACACGTCACCCAAAATCGGCGCCTCCTGGCAGCTGAACGATGACGTAATGGCCTACGCCCACGTGAGCCGTGGCTTCCGCAGCGGCGGCTACAACGGCCGCGCCTTCGGCAGCGCGGCGGACCTGCAGGAGTACGAACCGGAGATCCTCACCGGCTATGAAGCCGGTATCAAGGCGGACCTGCTGGGCCGCAGCCTGCGGTTGAACGGCGCTGTGTTCTACAACGACTACGAGGACATCCAGGTGCTGATCACACGCGCCGGTTCTGTGGCCGTCGAAAACGCCTCCAACGCAAGCATTGAGGGCGTTGAGCTGGAAGCCACCTGGTTACCCGTCGAGGCCTTCCAGTTGCAGGCCGGCGTGGGCTACCTGAATGACGATTCCGATGGCTGGGTGGATGTAACAGGCGACTA
>CENL01051363.1_pt1 | contig 19109 bp, 13 predicted proteins | sample 530221 | NCBI WGS metagenome assembly CENL01 (sample SAMEA2619791, study PRJEB7988) | marine metagenome | isolation source: saline water (ENVO:00002010), including
CGTGAAACTCGCTCAGATCACCGACCGCACTCCCAGCATACGTCGGTTTGAGGTAGGGAACGCACACCGCCACCACGACCGCGAGCAGCACGATCGCGATGAGCACCTCCAGCAATGAAAAGCCTTGCTTACTGCGCATCGGCCTGTACCTCGTACCACCCGCTGAGCCCATTGAACTCGATACGTTGCGCCGATCCCTCACTAAGGATCAGGTATCCGTACCCCTGCGATTGTCCATGCGCGTCGAAGACCACGGAGTCTTCGAAGCCGAATGACTCAACCGTAAACCGCTCTGGTATTGATATACTCTGAACAATCTGAGGCTGCTCACGCCGTTGATACAACCGGATGGTCTTCCCCACTGCATCCATGCGTAGCACGACCAGACTCCCTTGCACAGCGAGTTGCCGCGCGCTCGCATCCATCTGGATCAGATCTGCTTTCAGACGCTCGATCTGGGACGCGCGAGAAGCCCTGGCGAGCGATGGCACAAACACCGCCGCGACCAGGCCCATGAGCACAACAACCGCCAGCACCTCGATCAGGGTGTACGCTCTTGGTTCATTCCTTGCGAAGTAGCCCTGCATGAGGCTTAATCCCGCAGATTCAGGGAGCTCAGGTCCGCATTCTCGTTTGTTCCGCCCGGCTGCCCGTCCGCCCCATACGACACGAGCTCGTAGGGGTGCCCGTCAGGGCCCGGCACGATGATATAGAACCGGTTGCCCCATGGGTCGAGCAACTGATCCACGGTCATGTAGAAAGCATCGGATGGGCTCGCCTCTGGCCCGGTCAGAACACCCAGCCCCCGATCGGCCGGGGGCCAGGCGCTCTTCTGGGTGTAGTAGGTCTGCACCTGCCCATCGATCAGCCCGAGCTGCGACTTGGCGAGTTCACGCTTGCTCTGATTGAATCGGCCTGCGATGCTGACCGTGAACACGCCCGCCACGAGCCCTAGAATCACTAGTACGGCGAGCAGCTCAACCAGCGTCATCGCACCGCGAGAACTGTACTTACTTTGTTTCGAGTGCTTATTCATCCAACCATCTCCTGCAGGCGGATCAGGGGCAAGACCGCGGCCATCACGACGGTCCCAACGAGTGCGGCGAGCAGCACGATCGCGGTAGGCTCCAGGAACGAAGCGAACCGGTCGATGAGTCTACGCGAGGCGCGAAGATCGAGCTCACCGATCCGAGCCAGCGTCCTCGGGAGCTCCCCCGCGGTCTCACCCGCGAGCATCACCTGACGGTGCTCCGCGCTGAACCACTGCTCGTCATCGAACAGGCACATCACCGGCTCCCCCTGCTCGATCCGATCGGCGCTGCGCTGGAGCGATCGGGCGAGCAGTATCCCGTGCGCCCCCCTCATGGTGGGAGCAACCACACGGATGGATTCTACCAAAGGCACACCGGTCTCCAGCAGCTCAGACAGCGAGAGCATCGTCTCGGCCGATTTCGTGCGACGGAAGACCCTCGGCACCCAGCCCGTCAGCTGACCGCGCAAACGCTCTTGAAGAATGCTCGGAAGCAGTCGAAGCATCCCAATCACAAGGAATGGCAAAAGCAGCATCGCCAGAATAATCCAGACCCCGTGCCCCCACACGAACTGACCGAGTTGCATGACACCGATCGTGAGTGTGGGTGGTTCGATCTGGGCGTCGTACAGGATACCGACAAGCTCGGGGAGCGTCTTCACACTCAGGAACAAGGTCACGCCGATCCCGATCACGCCCACGAGCAGGGGGTAGGACATCGCCCCGATGAGCTTCGACGAGAGCTCGCCCGAACGCGATTGCCGCTCAGCCAGCCGCCGAAGGATCGCGCCCATCTCGCCGGTTCGCTGGCCCGCATCGATCATGGCGAGCTCAGCGGCATCGAACCAGTCCGGGTGATCGGCCATGCAGTCACTGAGCCGACGCCCGTCTTTGAGCCCGTCGGCGATCGAGTGCGTCAGCACAGCCACATTCCTACTTCCGTTGCGTGACTGACCCATCGTCCGCACGGCCACGGCGAGCGGCACCCCAGAATCGAGCAGGATCGACAGGCTGTCGTAAAACTCCGATTTGCGATGCACACGCCGCGATCGCAGCTGGCGGTTCAGGAACTCTGAGATCGGGAGCTTGGTGCTGCGCGCAGCGCGTACAGGCCTGAGCGTGATCGGGCGCAGCCCTGCCTTTCGCAATGCCGCCCGAGCAGCAGCATCGGTGTCCGCCTGGATGATGCTGCTCTGGATCCGCAGCGTCTTGGCGTCGCGTGCTTTGTACCGCCAAGTGCTCACGCTATCGCCTCTCCCCCAAGATCCACCGCAACCCGCTCAATCTCCGTGAGCGTGGTGAGGCCCTGATCGATCAGGCGCTGCCCGTCTTCACGCAGCGAACGCCACCCCGAATCATGAGCGGTCTGACGCAGCTCGCTCGCTGAAGCAGACGAAGACACAAGCTCGCGGATGGGCTCGGTCATCTGCAGCAGCTCAAAGATCCCCGTCCGACCCGAGTACCCCGTCTGCATGCACGAGTCGCACCCCTGCCCGTGGCACTCGGCGTGTCGCTTTCGGACCAGCCGCTGGGCCAGCACGGCGCTAAGCGACGCGCTGATCAGGTACGGCTCGATCCCGAGGTCGATCAGCCGTGGCGGGGCACTCACCGAATCGTTCGTGTGCAGCGTTGAGAACACGAGGTGCCCCGTCAGGCTGGACTGAATAGCGATCTTGGCCGTCTCCGCGTCGCGGATCTCGCCCACCATGACGACATCCGGATCTTGGCGGAGGATGTGCCGCAGGCCCGATGCGAACGTCATACCCTTTTTGCGGTTCACCTGGCTCTGCGAGATCGACAGCCCTGAGGCGTTGAGCCGGTACTCGATCGGGTCCTCGATCGTCATGATGTTCAGGTCGCCGCCGCCGGTCGCGCCCCCGGATGATGCGAGTTCACGGAGCGTCGCGTAGAGCGTCGTGGTCTTGCCCGAACCCGTGGGGCCGGTGAGTAGGATGATGCCGTTGGGACGATTGGCGGCTGCGCGATACTTTGCGAGGATATCTGCCGGCATGCCGATGGCATCGAGCGTGGCGAGTCGTTGACCCTGATTCGAATCGAGGAAGCGGATGACCACCCGCTCCCCGTCGCTCGTCGGGAGCGTACTGATCCGCAGGTCGATCTCGTGCAGGTTCTGCATATCACCCTGACCGATCGTGACGCTGGCTCGCCCGTCCTGGGCGGTGCGGGTCTCTGCGATGTCCATGTGCCCCATGACCTTCACGCGGCTCGCGACCGGTGCAGCTAAACGCGTGGGGAGCGCCCTTGAATCGATCAGCGCCCCGTCGATCCGAAAGCGGACCAGCAGTTCGCTCGGGGTCGGCTGAAAGTGGATATCACTCGCTCCACGGCGGATGCCCTCAAAGAGGAGCCCATCGATCAGGCGAACGATCGGGGATTTGCCCGATGTGGAGAGCAGGTCAGCATCGGTCGCCTGCACCAGCCGATCGATCACCTCATCAACCTCGCCGAACTGATCAGATTCGTTATCAACTTGTTCACTCCGCGCGGGTTCACGGTTGACGTAAGCGGCATCGATGAGCGAAGCGAGCTCGGCAGCATCAACCGCGACCTTGCTCGGCCATCGCTCCAAGGCAACCGATACATTGTGCAGAGCCGCGAGGTGTGTAGTGTCAGCGTGCAGCGCGAAGGTTTGACGATCAGATTCGCACCATAGCACGAGATGCTCGCGAGCGAAGTCATGCGAGACCTGCTCAACAAAGTTCGAATCTGGTGAGCATCGCGAGAGCTCGATGGAAGCATCGGCGGTCGTCATCTGATGATCCTCGGCTCAACCTCTGGCCAGCCATCGTCCACACCAACCTCGTCGGCCAGATCCTCGCTGATGTACTTGAGATAATCGAAGTTGGCGCTGCGCATCACCGTCGCGCGAATAAACACGTAGAAACGCGATCGGCTCGTCGAGTCGGAGCGCGACTTGAACAGCTCGCCGATAATCGGCAGCGATGCGAGCCCGGGCGTCTTCGTCAGTGAGTCCCCGATCGAAGAACTCTCGATTCCCCCAAGGGCGATGGTGTAGCCGTCAGGGATGGTGGCGACGCTGTTGAGGGATGTCTGCTGTGTGGGCGGCTCGACTCCATCAGATGAGGACTCGCCAACAAAGGCACTGAGCGTGAACGAGTAATCCAGCACGATGTGATCCCCTGCGGCGATTTGAGGGCTCACGTTAATCGTGGTGCCGGCTGAAGCGGACCCACCGCGTGCTGTTGTTATGTTCGAGTCGGTGATCGTGGTGGTGAGGAACGGCTGCGTCGTGGTGCTGTTGAGTGTCGCAGTCTCGTTGTTGTTAACTACGATCGAAGGCATGCTCAAGGAGCGTCCATCGTTCACTGTCTCAATCGCCCGGATGACCGCGCTGAAATCGCCGGGGCTCAGGATGACCACCGACCCGCCGTTTCCGGATGCCTGGGCACTCGTGCTTGACGGTGAGACGGAGGAAAGACCAAAGAGCGAGCCCAGCCCGAACAGCGTGTCCCCTGTATCGATGTTTCCTGCAAGCTCAACGCCAAGGTCAAGGGTCTCGCTCTCGGATAAGCTCAGCAAGATCACTTCCAGCTGGACCTGCGGCTGCCTCACATCGAGCTCTTTCACCAGCTGCTCGACCTGCTCGATCCGCCGCGGAGATCCGGTGGCGATGATAACGTTCATCTCGTCATCCACAGCGAGTTCGAGATCCGATCTGAGGTTGGCTTCGCTGCCCTGCGGGAGTTCTCCAAGCGATCGCTCATCTAGCCGTAGAGGCTCATCGGCACGTTCTTCAGAGGGCACGCCCAGGCTTGATCCCGAAGCCCCAAGCAATCGAGCGGCGAGCAACTGTCCCACGATCTCGCGAACCTTGCTTGCCTCACGGTTGTGGACATCGATCATCCGGATCACGTGCTGCGATTCGGGTGGGATCTCCGCCAGTCGGTGGAGCGCGTCCTCCACGGCTTGAAGCTCACCGGGGGTGCCAGTCACAATCAACGTATTGGTGAGCGTGTCCTGCGCGATACGCCACGACTCCCCAGAGCCACGTCCGGACTCATCCCTCGCCATGGTTTCGATAAACTGAGCAACGGTTTCGAGCGGATACCCGCGTGGATCGAAGACTCGTGTCTTAAGAGCTTCTTTGTGGTCTGCTTCCTTGATCAGCGCGCGGACTCGGTCCTGCTCCGCTACAGGTCCGAATACGCGCACCGAAGTTCCACTGGAGCTCCCGATCAATGTGCTCTCGATCTCGTCGTTGTTATGCTGAGTGAGGGCCGCGATGATCGCATTCACTTCTGCGATCACCTCGATGGCTGTTCGGTTCTTGACCTCAACAGTCAGCATGCCGGATTCTGACGTCTCGGCGTCAAGCTGACGGACAAGGTCTGCCACAACCTCAGCACGCTCAATCACCCCTCGCACGATCACGCCATCCATACCCTCGACGGCCTCAACCGTGATGGAGTTGCTTGGCTTGACAACCGCAGTCACGCGCTCTGCCATCACCTGTGGATTGAGTCGCTCAAGCGGGACGATGACCGATTGGTATCCAGGCATGAGCCCGTCGGTCTCCAGTTCTTCTGCAGGTAGGACTTCGTTCGCGGCCGCAGTGAGGGTGATGACCGAGTAGAGTCCACGATCGCCGTCATGCCGGATGATCGTATGATTCTCTTTATGGAGACTCTTGAGACAGAGTCTCCAGAGCTCAAGGGGCGAAAGCTCATGGGTCAGCCTGAACGTCACCGACTTGCCCCGGAACGCATTCGTGGGGTACTCGATTTCAACCTTATTGACCTGCGCTGTGAGGTCGATAAGGCGTTCGAGCTCGATCCTTGAGGTCAGACGAACACTTTGAAAATTGGCATCCACCACTGGTTGATTGTGGAGAGCCTCAACTGATGACGTCAGTGAACTCAGCGAGAGTAATGCGAAAAATAAACTGCGAGAGATCATTTGAGTTTGCATCATAAAGCTGCTCAAAAACTGTGTGTCGATCTGACTCGACGCCATATGGGTATGCACTTATTGTACGCGGATTCCAGCGACAGGATCCGCACCAATTAGGCGTCTCAAGATCAACTTTCACAGCTCTGAGTAGGCTTGACGAGGTCAAGAAGCCCTCCTTGTAGATCGCCGCCTGATACATCGCGGGTTCTCGGCCACGACAAGAATTACATGGCATGTCGTCTGCCGATTTCTGCGTGGGATCGAGTCATCCCTGAGAAAGTACTCATTGATCTTTCGGAAGAGAGAGCCGAGGTTGGACTACGAACTGACTCTCAATTCGGAGAACACTGTGGTGGTATCAAGGCCGTGGGAGCGATAACCCAATCGCAGCTCATTCAATAGTACCCGTGGCATCAACCGCAGTCATATCTCTAATCCCCCACCAGGTGGGTGGAGAATGTACTCGATTCGTGGGAAAAATTCAGAGTGGAGCCTAGCGATCCACCGAGTGCTTGGCATTGAGTATTGAAGTGGATGATCGAAGGTGATAAAGGGTAACTGAACAGAGAGCAGTGTCATCGGATGCTCGTGCGTGCTGAAGGTGTGCAGGAGTCCACGGCGGAAAGCAATGACATCACGATCTCTTGCAGCAATCGTGTAAACACTTGAGCCATCAAAATCGCTGAGTGTTTGATCGGACCAGTGGAAAAACCCACGACCACCTATCACGATAATGAAGCGATCAGCGTGTTCGTGAGTATGCAGCGGTAGGTCATCAGCATGAGCGAGCCACTGAAGCTTTGCGATCGCGGGCAATTTAAAGGGTTCGGACGAATCACCCCAGATACCACCACCAACGCGATCGCTGCTCTCAAACGGAAAATGCAGATCAACTGGGTTCTTGGACTCGAGCTCATGGATCAACTCTGCGAAGTGGATCCCTGGGCCGGTTCCACGGATATGACCAAAGGAGAGCGGTTCGCCCATGTTTTCGAGCTGATTGAGCGATCTGCAAGCTGCTTCGATGAAACGGTTTAGCGGAGATGCTTGGGTGATACATGGATCAAATCTCGTCATGACACTGGCCCCGGGTTGTACCGATACTGGGAGCAGGAAAGAAGCAGTCTAACTTGCTCCCGATATGGGAACAAGACCTCAGCACAAACCAAAGTACAAAAAGATGTGCAGAATCCTTCTGCAACTGCGAAACGACGCAGGGCTCACTCAGCGCGAGCTGGCTTCCAAGCTGAAGGTGCCACACTCGGTAATATTCAAGATTGAGCATGGCGAGCGAAGGATTGACCCAGTCGAGTTTGCTCAATGGTGCCGCGGGTGTGGCGCAGACCCATCTGAGATCATCAAGCAAGTAGGGCTCTAGGCGACTTGGCTGCCCAAGGCTCCACAAGCGGCATTGACTAAGGATGGATGCTGTGGCATGAAGTGGGATGCCAATAGCTACAGATTCTTTCGACACCCGCATCCCAATCCAGGTCATACTGGCCGAGTACGAAGCCGTGTACCGCCTTGCGGAGTTTCGCCTTGGTGCTCTTGATAGACGAATCCCATTGATTGGTGGAGTGCTTACCGGGTTTCTCAGTGCTGTGCCGGTGCTGCCTGGGGTGTCGCAGTTGCTTGGGCTCCTCGCGATACCGGTCTCGCTGATCTGGCTTGTGCGAACCACGATCTCACACGCACAGTCATTCGAGGATGCCCTACGAGCTATCGAGGCGATTGAGGTACGAATCAATAACGAGCTTGGTGATCAAGCCCTCAGTTTCCAGAGCACCCACCCGAGCCGCAGAAGATCCGTTGGTGGGAGGACGGGATCCGAGACAGTATCAGCCTTGGTGGCTTTCTCGAGTCTTTTGCTCGGCATGAGTCTATGGATGGGTATAGGGATCAAGACTGAGCTTGGATGGTTCAACTCTGCCTACTCGGTCTTCATCGCCTGCATCTCAGCTGCACTGATCCGTCCAGTCTGGGGCTGGAGAAAATATCGATATCAAGCCGGTTAAGTGGGCAAGTAAAAACACTCCCTCGTCAAGGGAGCCAGTCCACACACATAAATAGAAGGGGCCGCAGCTGGATGATCAACGCGAAGATCGAGCGGTTCTTCCGCACCATGAAGCTCTGGATGAGACCAGCTTGGATGATCCCCACACAGCCGACGATGTACATGCGGTTGGAGCTGCACAGAGCGTAGTACAAACCGTGGGTACAGGTCACAGTTCTCTGTATTCCGCCTTATGGGATCTGTGGCACTGTAGACAAGAAATCCCTAATCATTGCTTAAGCTTTGCATTAGAAGACATCATCGTATCTGTCACCTAGTAGTTTTCGCATCGCTGGCTCACGTTTTTTGCGCGTTAAAGTATCAATGCGATTAAAATTAATCCAGATCAAACTGGCAAACTTGAAACACTTCGCTGTGCTCCAATGAATCAGTTCATCTTCTACGAATGCCAAAGAATCCGGCATTGCCCATGGCTCAGTGTTCACTTTTTCGATTAGTTCGATTGCGTCGTTAATCTCGACCCAACGCAAGCCCCATGCGGCCTTTACGGTTATCCATTCATCTGATCGATCTTTGGTAAATTTTACACGAAGCCCTGGTAATCGCAAAGTCATGCACGCATTTCCGAAATGGTCAGATTCATAGCGAACTTCACTAAGGCTATTTCTTCTACGCATGCTTATGAGAGTGGTTGCGATTCGCTTCCATTCTGGTGGGCAGTGACTTAGCAAGTTCATTCGATCTGAGTGATCCATAGGGAACTCCAATCGTACATCGTTCCACGAGCGTGTCAATCAACAGCTCTAATCAATGCCAAGCCAGTATCGTCAAGTGTATACCCACGACTCATGATGTAGCTCACCTCGTTGTAAAGCGCAGTGCCAGGTCTCATCTTGCGGAATGGAGTAGCAAGCACAAAATTTCCACCTGAGAGCATCACTCTGTCTAAGAACTTCATGTTTGCAGCCCATTGTTCTTCGCGGCTCATTGTTTTCCAAATATCGGGGGGGATACTAAATCTTCGTGCGTTCGTAACATCTGACAAGTCCATGTATGCTGGATAATGACCAATCACGGCCGTATTCGGCCCGCCGACAGCAATCATGTCCTTCTGTTTGTTGTATCCGAACCGCTTTTTGACTAGCTGTCCGCCTCGTTTGATTAATCCCAAGCCCTTTTCGAACAACTTGCCAGCGCCCTTGTTGAACAGGCCATCCATAACAAGCATCAGGCCTACCTGCTGGATACCCACTCCTGACCGCAAGGCATTCATCGCACCATAACCAGTCTTTAGAGTATCATAAGCACCAAACCCACGCATGCCTGCCCGTAATCCTGTACGAGCCATCTGCCCAAGAGCGCTGAAGAACAACCCACTTGGATCTTGATTCATGATTGGATTCGCGCCGTAGGATGTGTACGTATCCCAGCCGTCTGCATAGTGATTATCCCAACCAAAACTTCCCGTTGGCGGGCCAGATGGCATCATTCCCATTTTGACAAGCGATTGTTGTGTTGGTACACCTGTTTCATTCGGATCACTGCTCAGGAACCTTCCCAGCTCCGGCACATACCACCGACTACGCGACTGGTACCAAGCTTCGCCGCCAACCTCGAGCGGCATCGCCAGTGTATCCGCATCAACGCGCTCGGCGAACAAACCCTGGTGCCCCAGACGCTGGTTGAAGCCCTCAAAGAGCTGCTGGCTCCCTGCGATCGAGAACACGTCCTCGCTGCGGAGCGTGCCGAAGGCATCGATTCGCTGCTGGCGGACCATGTCGCCGTTGGCGTCAACGAACGCGCGCACTGTCCCTGTGGCATGATCCTGGATGTACCACGCCTCGCGGTCCCACCAGTCAATCTGCACATGGCAGGTATCGAACGGCTGACCAGATGCGGCCGACCAGATGAACTCTGCTTCGGTGCGGTGGGAGTTGCCGCCGTAGTAGAGCGGCTGATCGGCCGGATCGACCGTCCACGGGGGGATCGCATCAATCGGGTCCGTAAAGACTTCCTGGATCCGCCGCACGCCGTCGTAGTAGTAGATTTCCTCCCGGTACTGGGTGGTCTTGCCGCTCGGCCAGAGCGTGGTTCGCTTGGCGAGACGACCGAAGCCGTCGTAGCGGTACGCCGCGATTGGCGTGTCGTCCGATTCCTTGATCAACGCGGGGCGACCAAGCCAGTCGTAGTAGACCTTGGTGTTGTGGAGGTGCGTGATGGCGCCCGAGACATCCTGATCCACGGTGTCGACCGTCGATCCATCATCGAGCCCGGTGAGCCCACCACGCTCATCGATGACATGCGTTTGGAAGATTTGCTCTACGACATCGCGGTTCGCATCTCGGTTCTCATCGACCCAGATCTCGATTCCAGGCGCGGTCCCCTCGCCCACGCGACGGTTCAGCAAATCGAGCGCGTAGGTCATGACCAGCGGATCGATCGTGCTCGTACCGACAGCACCGTGATTGATACCATCGAATCCATCTGTGTTAAGCGATCCGTAGTGTTCGCCAGTCAGGCGTCCCTTGAGATCGTACTCGTAGAAGGCCGAGTGGATGTTGTCTCGACTCTCACTCGCGTCCGTATCCTGCTGGGTGAGACGCTCGAAGATCCGTCGGTTGCCGACATCGTAGCCAAAGTCAGAGACCTGGACAATCCGGTAGTTGCTCGAGCCGTCAAACGCCGTGACCGTGCGGTTGCTCACACGCCCGAACGGGTCGAACGTCCGCATGTCACGCAGCACGTTCTCTGTTGATCCGCTCGGTTCGCCGGAAGGTGTGCCGAGCATCACGGATTCAAGGCGAGAAACACCCGAGTAGTTGTACTCGGCGATGTGCTCGATGGGCAGGCTCGCAGGGCCGCCGGACGAAGTGATCTTCTCGACCCGATTCAGCAGATCAGAAATTGATCCGTCTGCACCATACCCATATGTCAGCTCGCGTGGCGTGTGCGCACCGCCGTCATAGGTGCCGGTACGCTCCGGGTACGTCATCTTCTCAAGTCGGTTGATATTGTCCCGAGTCGCGAGCCCGTTGGTGAAGTCGGTCTGAGCGTACACACGCTCCCACTCGTACTCAACCTTGGGTGTGGTGCTTGTGTTCACGTACCCATCGCGGGACTGATACTCGGTGAGCATATTGCCCATCGCGTCATACTCGATCTGTGACTCGGTCTCGACACGCAGGTAGCTTGCGCTGTCGTTCTCGCGCCCGGTCGTCAAAAGCACGAGGCGATCGATCGCGTCGTACTCGTACTCGATGAAGTTCGCAGGTAGCTGGTCGTCGATCAGACCCATCGTTGCCAAGGGCAGATTAGTGTCGTCGCAGGCAAGCTTTGTCAAGTTGCCTCGCTCGTCATAGATGTAGTGAATCGCAATGCCACGGCTGTCGAGGCGGATCGCAGGAAGTCCATCAGCGTAGTAGAAGTAGAAGAACGAGTACCCTGTTGCATTTCCAGTCCCACCACCAGTCGGATGCGGCATATGAACCGCCTTGACCAGATCCGGGCGGTTCGATACGCCGATGTGTCCCCAGTCGTTCGAGTCCAAAGGGAAGACGAAGGGGTTGCCCGGGGTCGGGTGAAGAATGTTGCTCGGGAGCACGAAGTCGGGCTCGATGATCGGTGCGTTGTACTCAAGAACTGTCTTGCGGATAGGATCGGTCGAGTTTGCCCAGTCGACCTCGTAACGACGAAGGCTCGCGTCGTACACAAGCGCATGCCCAGCAGTGAGCGGAGTGATCTCACGAACCTTGTCGCTCGCGAATACAGGCGGATCGATGTTGTCCGTCAGATCATCGTCATACCCGCTGGCCTCGTAGTTGTAGTGCATTCCTCCCAGGAACTCGGCCTGAGCCTCGATGACTGATGGGTCAGGGGTTGTCGCGTTCGCAAGATCGACCGAGTAGCCGTACTTGTGCTCGACCTCGACCTGACCATAGCCGTTGTATTCCATGCGATCGATCGTGTAATCGACGCGCGTAATGTTCGCGTCGATTTCCTCGGCATGCAGAACACGGAGCGAGGCATTCTTCTTGCCCATGGGGCCGTACCAATAGGCCTCAACCTGCGCCTTACCCCGACCATTCGTGCCGATCCATGCGACCGGGTACTCAACGCCCACAAGCTTTCGTGGCGTCTGGACTGGCGCCCCAGGATCGCCTGCTGGATCTGAAGGCACATCCGGCAGATCAAGCACAATTACTGGGATTGAGTCTGGGCGGTACGCATTGGTATAGGTGCTGACGTTGCCGGTGAAGTCTTCTGAACCAAAGTCAGCCCGTGCGATGAGTCGCTTATTGCTGTCATACCACTGGTGGGTCAAAGTCACCCGAAGATCGATCGATCCCGTATCGAGCTTGTCTTCAACACCACCGGTCGCGCCCATGCCGCTGGTATCGACACGCTCGAACATCCGGGTCATATCAACGGTATCGTTCGCTCCGTACACATTCTCAGTTCTGGAGAGTTCGACGTCGCCCGCCCAGACCGACGAGCTCACAAGACGACCCTTTGCGTCATAGATGTTCTTTGTGATTCGCTGCCCGCTATCACGCGACCACGTCGGTCGATTTGCGTGATCCGTGTAGTTTTGCGTGACGAGATACCCCGGGTTCGCCGGGTCAGGTGAATCGGGATCATACCTGCGCGTCTCAACAGTCTGTCCAGCACCGTTGTACACGGTTTCGGTGAGCGAGAGTAGGTTGCTGGCTGCTCCGTTGGCAAAGAACTCCAGTGATTCTGGGAGTAGCGCATGCGGCCCTGGCTGAACTCCCGGATCGATGTCTGGATGTGGCGCATTGCTGTTGGCCAGCCCGTCGTATATCGCGACATACCGGACTCTGTCTGCATTATCGAGAAATACTCGCTGCTCACGGTAGACCGCTGTGTTCCCATGAGCCGTGTCGAGCCCACGGTATCGGGTGATCACACGCCGCATCCGCCAGTCGTACCCATACTCCATGAGCGAACCCGATGTGGTCTCTTCAGCTAGCGAGCCGCCGGCCTGGAAGATCCCGTCCATTGGGTCGAGCGAAACGCCATTTTCATATCCATAGTTGATGTCTCGATCGCTCTCACTCGCCTCGTCCCAGTCGTCGGTGCCGTACTGATCATCAGATTTCTCGCGGAACATCCACTTATGGGTAACGAGACCCGCATCGTTCGTCCCAAGCCCGTAATGCAGCTTCTCGACGAGGAACATGTCATCGTTCTCTTGCCCAAGGTCAGCGGTACCCCAGATCTCATGCCGGTCGCGGGAGCCCATGAATGTCTTGTGCTTGCGCCCGAACTTGTCGTATGTGATATGGTCGATCTTACCGTTCGAGTCTTGGCTGCGGACAATGTTGCCCCAGCCGTCGAAGGCTATGTACTGCTCGATGGGTTGAATCGCGTCATATCGATCTTCATCGATGTTCATCGAAGACAACCGACCCGCCGAGTCGTAGTTAGGCGTGATGGTTGCAACGAGCTGAATTCGATTCGCGACGAAGATGTCTGCGTCGAGGTCGTACGGATCGCCCGAAAACTGATTCGCGAGCAGGTCCTCCATGATGCCCTGTTGCTGCTCGATAAACTGGCTGCCGTTGAAGTCGCTGTCGAACAAGCCTTGGCCAGCAAATGCCCATGACTCGCCGTCGAACTCAACGCCCATGGCCTTGAGCTCTTCAAAGTAGCCATTGATGAGTGAGTACTCGTAGAGATCTCTGGCCCCGGTTGGGTACACAACCTTAATCGGCCCGAACCGCGAGAACTCACGGTACGTAACGAGATCAAGAGCTGTTGCTTCCGCCTGCCGGTGGACGCCACTCAGCAGCGTGAGGTCGTCCGTGAGCTGGGCCCAGAACTCGCTCATATTGGGCGAGTTATTCGGATCGGCAATCTGGTCTGATTCCACACCGGCAGTTTGCGCACCAAGGAACAGTATCCCGTGGTTTGTCGTCTCATCGATCGGATATGTAGCAGAGGGTCCGCTCGCCGGGAACGACAAATCCTCCTCACTGAAGTAGGGGGCAGTATCGGCTGAGTAGCCCGACGGGATATCGATATCCTCGATCGCGATGTACTCGCGTCCCTCATCGTCGTATTGACGATAGTTGAGAAAGAGCTCATCCACACCTTGAGTGACTGTGAAGTTCACATCAGTGTTCCAGGAGCTGCTGTTCCCACCACCGCTTAGGATCCCGGCCATGGAGCCGGAGACCTGCCAGACCAGCTGACTTTCCTTGTTGTAGAAGCTGATGTTGACCGGTCGCACGAGTGGATCAAGCGGGCTCCGCCTGAATGCTGCACCGACCTGCAGCTGCCATTTGACTGGCGGGTTGTCTACATCGAACTCGTCACTGGCAATTTCTTGTTCTGTCCAATACTCAACTCTGCTGTCAATAGTGCCAAGCCCAGGCTGGCCCTCCAGGTCATACACCTCCTGTGCGTAGAGTTGCCCTTCGAGATACTTCGGAACTTCTAGGTTGCTGAATGCGTCGCGGTAGTACGAGATATCGCTGACATGGACCTCGCCGTGTATCAGCGGATCAGTCGGTGTGTCGCAGCCCTTGTTGAGCCAGACGCCTCTCACTTCAAGCGGGACGTCATAACGTGTCTTCAGTTCACCGGTGATACTGTCTGTGTAATCTTCTGGGATCGCATCATCGTACGTGTAAATCTGAACGAGCCCGTTCAACGTCTCGTCATAGGTGTGCCCCGAGTAGTTCGAAGGGTTTGCAATGCGATTAGAGAGTTCGCTGCCCCACCCGCGGCTGAACATCATTGTGCGGCGCATAAACTCGTCATACGCGTAGGCCTCTAGAATAGCCGGCGGATCGTCGGTCTCTCCTGGTTCGTCCCAAGTGCGGTCTGATAGCACAAGCCCTGTTGAGTTCAGCGCAACCACACGACGGCTGGACCAGCTCACGGGCGTGGAAAACGTAAGATCACTCCAGTTGTCGCCCTGCACGGGCGAGTGCGTCAAGGAGGAGTTGACGGTGAGCGCGGCGTCGAGTGAGTCGTACTCATCTACGACAACCCACCACATGGGCTGCGTGCGCGGGATCTGACCGTAGCTGATGTTAACTCCCGGAAAACCGTACCAGTTGTCGTCCGCGATCGAGAACCGGAATGGGAAGTGGTAGATGGAGTGAGTTACCCCTGGGGCAGCTTTGGCCGTGGTACTCGGGAGCACAAGCTCAGGGCCGTGATAAGTTGGCCATTGCACTGAGTCGTCTTGTCCGATCGGTGAGGAGGGGATGTTTGAGTCCTCCCCACGCCATGCGACTTCATCATCAGGAGTCACAATGAATCGGTACATCCGAAACCACCGCTTGTTCCCAGATGCGTCGGTGCTCGCGTAGATCGACGTGCCCTCAGGCAGGAAGCCCGTGTGATCAAGCGGCGCTTGACTGATCTCAATCTGTGAGCAATTCGACTGGACACTTCCCAAATACTTCTGGCGCAGATCAGTCTGGAAAGCGCTATGGCTACCGGCTCCAGACCCTTGGAGCTCGCCATCGAATACACCCCAGCTGCCCGGGTATGCCACCTTGTCAGCTTCACCATCCAAACCAAACGATGATGAATCCACTTGAACACCAGCGAGTTGATATGGCTCTGACCACCTCAGGTAACTGGTGTCTGCGAGACGGAAGAGAGGCTCAACGCTATTTGAGAGTGTCATCACGGTCTCAAACTCATCGAGCCCGATGAGCTGATTGACGTACGCACTCTTCGTGATGGGCCCAGCACCTGTTGATTGATTCATGACAATGTCTTCAGTAGTCAGTGAATCCATCGCCCGAGGACTGAAGCGATAGCTCAGACGGCGCGGGGTCTCATCGTGACTATCCCAATGCCAATCACTCCAGTTGGACCAGGTTGTGTAGCGATCCGGGGTCGTGTACCCTGGCCCTTCGGTATCCTGGTACCGATACATCCAGAACCGATCGAGCTCGCTATCACTTGGCAGACCGGTATTTGGATCGAAGTCGCGCTCCATGGCGTGAACCTTGAGCAGGTAGGCCATGGCCTCCGTGTCAGGTGTGCTGTATGAGCCTGTTGGGATTTCAACCGGCCCAGCCGCTTTCGCGGTGTAGTCATCGGCGATAAGATACTCGTTTCCCTGTGCGTCACCGTTCTGAGAGTACTGTGGCGGATCCGCGTAGGAATACCTGACTTGGTACGTCCAATCAGTCGCGAGATTGACCCAGTTCGCCGGGTCGTTGCTTTCGCCTGCTGGTCCGATGACGATGTCCTGGTAATCAAACTGGTTGTCATGGCCAGTGCTCAATGGCACAGGAATCATGCGAGCATGGCACTCTTCATCCCAAGGTTTCGCTGGATCAAACGTGGGTGGTGGTTCCAGCATGAGTTCTACGAAGGGCGGGCTCGTATCACCAACAAAGCCATATCCAAAAGTCCCGAACGAATCTCCGTCGATCGCAGGGCCAGATTGACCGCCCGAGATGTTATCGAGGTTGCTCGCATCAACGATAATGGTCTCATTCGGATCATTCGAAGGAATCGGATCGAGATCACATTCAGAGGTGTCAGGAAGATCGTGGCACTTGAGAATCAGGTCACGATAAATCGTGTTTGGATGGTCTGCGTATACATCGCCCTCGTACACCAAAATCGAGTGCAACGTCGGGGGGAATGACTCGTCATCCCAGAATCCCCATTCTTCAAGACGGTCCCTTTTGTCAGCAAAGGTGCGGTAGGTGTACACGAGCGTCCACGCAGGATCTACCTCACCCGCAGCAAAGAGCTGAACGTGATCGATCATCCCTTTGTACCAGCCGTGCTGACGAATTTCCAAAAACCGATCATTGAGCTCAGGCACCTCATCCACTGTCAGCCAACGTTCGATGATTAAGCCGTCATAGGGATGATGTCCCTCTGCGTAGCTGTACACCACGCGGTTGCCAGCTCGGTCCTGAACCTCGGTTACGAGCCCGTAGTACGGTACGCCCTGCCCGGAATGGTCTTCAGCCTCAGATGAGACGGCGGCAAACTGCGTACTATCGCTATTCACATCCGGCACCACATGCTCGCCAGGGTCAACATCCTCGTAGTAAGGCTTGATGGTGTAGGTAACAGAACGCTTATTCAAGATCACCTTGAACTCGCTAGGGTACGTTTTCCAACGCTTGTTCGTGCCATCCCACTCGCCGCCGGTATGCAGCAGGATCGCATCGAACCACTCAGGAGCAACGTAGTCAACGTTGTAATTGCCGGCATTTCCGTCTTGGCCGACCGCCGCGGAGACCTGCCGGATAAATGGGATGGAGTGGTGTGCATCGAGCGCGAACAGACAACGGGGCGATAGATCGTCCGGTGTTGTCATCGTCTGGGCGTAACCGGCCTCAAACAGGAACATCGGAGCATCGTTCGACATCCAGCCGCTCCCGTGCCATCCGGGGGTGCGAGAACGGTGATACGACCCATCATCGGACCAGTTGTGCGCATTGAGACCCACTGAAGGTGCTTCTGTATAGGTACGGATCCGACGGAAGACCGCGCCGCCAAATGGGATCTCAAGATCCACTTCGCGGATAAGCGGCTGACCGGTGATCAGGTCGAGTTCGCCGTTGATTGTCTCGCGTGTCGAGTAGATCGCTCTTGAAGTGCCCGCGACGGACGCAGGTACAAGAAGCGAGTTGGACATCGTGATATCTTGTGTTACCGGCGGGTAGTTTGCGGGAATTCTCGTGCCCACTGGGGAACCGACGCGAGGGAATCCGCGGTCAGCGAATCCGGTGGTAGGGTTGGTGCCATCATCAACTGTGTGTTCATGCGTCGTGCGATATGCTCTGGAAAGATACTGACCAAAGTATCCAGAGTATGAAGAGGCTCCATCGACAGCAATCGCGTTTCCCGAGCCATCAACTGGCCATGTCATCGCCACGCCGTTCTCGATCTCGGTCATTGAGTCGAGGAACGAGTTGTAGATGTTGATGTTCCCTTCAGAGTCTGTGAAGTTATAGAGCGAATCCCATCCTCGCTTCGTGTTGTTGTTGGGATGCTCCAGCGCAAGGCTGAATCCCTGCACGTTTGAAGGGTATCGACTCGGGCTACCACTGAACTGTAAGAGGATCGGGTATAGGCCGAGAGATGCGTTTACACCATACTCGGACTGCTCAGCCGCGGCTGGCCGGAATGTCGTGACGTCCACACGAGTAACATTTCCCGGTGGCTCGTCCTGAGCAGACGTAGTGGATGTGAATGAAACTGTCGAAAGAGCAACTAAAAGACTGATGAGTCGGTCGGGATTCAAGTGCTTCATGATCATTTCAACTCGAAGAAATCGTGTACGCAAACAACACCTCGCGTGAGGCGCATCTATGGCATCGACTTGGACTGGCCTCCCCAGTCTCCGCGCGTGCTAACTTACCGGATTCGGGGATGCAGGTCCCATAGTTCCGTGGATTTTCGTAATAATTATTTGGTTTTTGAGCCGGGAATGATGCAGATGCTTCGCCGTGATCCGGTGGATCTCGATCCAAACCCACTGGTTCGGGGAGATGTCTGCTAAATCTGTACTGCTCTCTCTGAGAATCTTCTGGAACACTTTTCAATCGCTCGTCTCTGCTGATTCAGACTGATCTGAATCACTTGCTTCGAATCTTATGGAACACACTGGACTCATCATCCAGTGTGTTCTTTCTTCATACGGATGTCACCGCGATCGTGCGTGCGTCGAATCTGCGGGAACACATCCCCCGGCGTCATGTCAATGATGCCGAGAGGATCGCGGAACACATCTCTCCCCACCGCTTCATGCCCGCGGAGAACATGCTGGAACACCTCACCCTTTTCCGAGTTGTTGCTGCGTCGAATATCGTGGAACACATCACATCCTTCTTCACACCTTTGCCGAGAATCCTCCGGAACACCCTTCCCCTCTTCACTGCACCCCCTGCGGAGAATGCCCGGGAGCACACGCTCTGTTTTGGTCACCTCCCCCTTGCATTGCTCGGCTCTTGCGTTGATGATGCATGGACTACAACCGCTTCGTCTTCAACACATCGCTTCCAATCCTCGGGGTACTGATCCGGCATGCTTCGCATCACGCAGCTTTCTTCCTCCGCGGCGGTGAAGGAATATCACCGCCGCGCGTTCGACCGGTCCGCTGACCGGCTGGCGGGG
>CENL01004977.1_pt1 | contig 19096 bp, 11 predicted proteins | sample 530221 | NCBI WGS metagenome assembly CENL01 (sample SAMEA2619791, study PRJEB7988) | marine metagenome | isolation source: saline water (ENVO:00002010), including
CAAGGAAGAGTGTATCTTGCAGTACAAGTAACAGCTAATACTACATTTTATAATGATTTTTGCATTGGATGGGTTCAAATACCACATGATAATGGAAATAGTTTAAATACTACTGGAGATGCATCTACTAATGTTGATTGGCAAATGGATACTTCTGGAACTAGTTGGCAACGTGGTTCAGCAGTTACATCTTCAAATGATACTTTATCATCTGTTTCTGGATATACTTGGACTAATATAGCTAATGGAAGTACTGTTAATAGATGGAATAGAGCAACAAGTACAGGAAGTCAAAGAACAGGAGCTCAAGGTGGTATGTCTGAAGGGAGTGGATTTAATTTGATGGATGAAACATCATTTTTTACAGTTCCAGGAAATAATCCTACAAGTGTAGAACAAACTAATAGTTCGTATTATATATATACAGAAACAAGTGGAGCTAATCAAGGCAGTATTATTTGGTGTAGAAGCCCTGAAGTAACATTAACAGGCAGTAATCATGTTTTAGTAGTAGCATACCATGCTTGCACAAGCTCAGGTGGAATAGGTATGACAAATACAACTTCTGAAAAATTATTAAGAGGATGGTGGCAAGAATCATAATGAAAACATCTGATATAATAATGAGTCAATCTAACAATACTACAAGTTTAGATTTTAGTGCATTTAGTTCTATGCAAGAAAATGATTATTTAGAATTAAATATTAATAGCATATCAATAAAATTAAATGTTAGTAGTAATATGTCTACAAATGATTTTACAGAATGGTTAGCTAGTAATTGTAATAATAATTATGATTTTTATAGCATAGCAACTGCTAGTAGCAATAATGCTATCTTAAGCATAGTAAATAAAACATCAGATCAATTGAGTGTTGATTATGATTTTAACAGATAAAAGTATTGCATATATTGTATAGATATAATATATTACATAGATTAAAAATGTTATTTTTAGAAAGGTAAAGTATGGCAAAGTATCGTTTTGGTGGTGGAGCAAGTGCAGGTGATGTTCTATTGGCCGTAGATAAATCAAGAGAAGATTATAAAGAATTAAAGGCTTATGAAGATTATTTAGCAAAACTAAGAAGAGATGCTAAAAAGAAAAAAAAGAGTGGATTATTAGGATCTGTTCTAGGAGCTGTTATTGGATTTGCAACAGGTGGTATAGGAACTGCTTTACTTGGATACGGAGTAGGAAAAGGAGCTGGTACTGCTGCTGAAGCTTTTAATGATTTAGATAAAAGTAAAAGAGAATTAAATAAACATGTTTGGAAGGGTGGCAAATTTAATCACAAAAGAACTACTTCATTGCGAGATATGTTAAAAGAAGATGCTAAAGAACAACAAAAAGCTGATTTAGTAAATGTTGCTTTAGATGTTGGAACAGCTGCAGTGGGATTTAAGGGAGCAGGAGGTCCTTTAAGCGAAGCAGCAAAAAAAGAATGGGGTGATTTAACATTTAGGGAACAATTAAAAACTTTAGTTTCTCCTGATAAAATGGTAAATGCTAGAGTAGATGAAATGGGAAAAGATGTACTAAGTCAAGAAGGTCAAGCTACATTAACTGAAATGTTAGAACCTAAAAATTTATTTGGAGGTAGTTTTACTCCTTTTAAAGGAGGAGCAGTAAGAACTATTTTTGATATGGCAGGTATGAATCAAGCAGTAGGTAAACAAACTGCTACTGATATAGGCAAACTAGCTGCATTAATTAATGCTAGAGAAAGTCTAGGAAGAGGTGACACTGACTTATCTCAATATTTATTACAGACTTTTTATAATTCTGATGGAAGTTCAAAAAAAGAAATTACACCGAGGTAAATAATGCCAGATTTTGAAGAAGGTTTAATAGATTTAAGCTGGGACTCTGATACACAGGAATTTTCTAATACAGCAAATACTGTTGATATAGGAGAAGCGTATTATAATTTAGATCCTTCTGCAAATACAGGCTCTAGTATGTTTTGGTATGATATATTACAATCTTATTTACCAAATGAATCTGGTACTCAGTATGAAAGTTTATATCATTATAATGAATTTATGAATAACTATAGTCAATATTTACCTGATAATTATCAACTAGGAACATCTAGATTAGAAAGAGGTAATAGATTATCTCAGCAGGGTAAAAATATATTACATAATGAATCAGTTAATGCAGCTTCTTCTGAAAGATTTAAAGGTGGAAGTAGTGGATTTGCTTCAAGTGGAATGCAAAATCAAATTGGTTCAGACATTTGGTCTAATTACACTAATGCAGCTATAGCTAGGAATATGAATCAAGAAGAAATGCAAGAAGGAGTATATTCAGAAATGGGTCAATCTGTGTTAAATCAAATGGCAAATATGAGTGAAGATGGTTATTTTACTAATGAAGATTCTGATTTTAACGCAGAGGCTTATAATCAGTTAAGCGATTCGGAAGGACTTAATACTCCAGAAAGTTGGAATGAATATTGGGAAACTACTGAAGGTAATGAATGGATAAATACAATGCAAGATTTTTGTAGTAACCCTGATAATCAAGGTTCTGAATACTACAGTATGTGCTCTGGGTTAGGATTTTAATGGCTAAACCTGACGATAATTTTACACCAGACCCAACAGGACAATCTTTATGGTCTCAATTATTACCTTTTTTATATGATAGTGAAGAAGGGACAATGTATAATCCTGAGTCTTGGCTTGCAGAGTATGGACAATATCTAACTCCTTACGACCCTGAGCCTGATTCAGTTATTATGGACTCATTAAAGCTAGCTAATCAAGATGCTCAAAATGCTCAATTAGAAAACATTGAAAACATTAGAGCTGGTATTGGATTATCAGGATTTGATGGTTCATATCTTGGTGATAGAGCAAAATTAGAAAGAGACAAATTTTCATTAGAATTACAAGCTAATTATTCTAACGCTTTATCAGAACAAAGAGCAGGATTACAAAACTGGCAAAATACTTTATACTCTGATTTAATTAATTTAGGTAATATGGATGCTTTTAATACAGAGAATGTTGAGCAAATAAGTAATCAAGATGAAATAGATTACTGGATGGCAGGAGATTATTTACCTCAAAGAGAAGAAGAATTGTTTAGTGCTCCATGTCAATGTCCAGATGGTGGTACGTCTGTTGCTTGTTGCGATAGTTATGACGATATAGATTACTCACCAGACCCTGCATATAATTATCCTGGAATGGGCTCACTTGAAAGTATGTCTTTTGAGGAAATGCAAGAATATTATATGAATAACGATGTTTATGACTCAGAATATGGAGCAAACTTACAATCAATGGTTGATAATTATGGTGGTTCAGAAAACATGCAAGATTGGTATAATCAAGCATATAACATGTTTGGTGATTGTGTAGCTGGTTCTCAAACAGAAACAGATTTACAAAGTTGTTATGATATATATGAAAATAGTTACCAGTCTGAAATTAATACTATCCAAACTAATGCACAAAGTTTTGCAGAACAACAAGCATATGAAAATTCTTTATTAGAAGATGAGCAACAAGGCCAAGATGTAGACATATCTGAAGAAATAGGAGATGATGCAATTGGCGAGATGAGTGATGACGATGATTACAATTATGATGATTATGATGTAGGTGATTACAGTTAATGCATAGTAAAAAACATAATTACAAGATAGGTTCTGGAGAAGGTATGTTTGAGACTAATGCATATAGAAAAAGGCCTACTTATGAAAGAGTTAATAGTTTTTTAGATGAAATGGGTTCTGATTTTTCAGACCATAATGTGTATTTATGGGGCTCTTGGCCTGATAAAAAACAAACTTGGGATGTAGATTTTTTATTAGAGAATCCAGGAGAATTAGACTATGAGCAAATGGAAACTATTTCTAAAAATGCTTTAAAGTCTAGTTTAAACAACAATCAATTTCTTGCTGACGTTGGATATACAAATAGGCCTATTGTGCCATTTAATAACTATAGGGATATGTATGCAAGGGGTAAACAACAATCTGCCCATAATGGCTATGTATTTGGCGATAAATGGATGGTTGATGATAAGTTATACAAAGATAGAACTAAATTTAAAAATGGAGTAGTAATACCAAAATCAAATAATATATTACAGGTTAATAGTTTGATGCCTTACCCTAAAATGATTAATGCTATAGAAAATAATCAATATGATAAGTATTATGCTAATAAACCTATATTAATTAAAAATAGAAAGAAAAGTTATGGGATATAAACAGGCTTACGATTTACATGTAAAAAAATTAGCTAATGATCCATTGAGCGTAGCCTTAGATGCATTATATAATATCTCTAGTGCTAAATACAAAGCAGATGATAGCATAAGACAAGAACGAGAGATAGAAGAAAAATTTAATAGAAATTTAAGAAGCACAGAAATTAGTAGATTGTCTAGTGCAAACCCAGATATATCTGTAACTGATTTTGGAAATCCTATATATAATGAAAGTGATTTTAACGATTATAAAAATGAAATAATAGAAAAGAAAAATTTAAACAAGATGGGCAGTCAATACAATCCTATCGATGGTGTTATGTCAAAAGAAGCACAACAAGACATGTTTACTTATGGAGACACTAGATATAGCTTAGATGATACAGAAGGCATATTATCTCAAGAAGATTTATTTAATTATGATGCTTGGTTATTAGGAGAAAATGGTTACGGAAGAGATGTTGCAAGAAAACATAACCATAGTGGCATTCTATATGAAACTGTTGAAGATACTGAATCTGCTTACTATGGTAAGTATATATTAGATCAAGGTGATTATTTTGATTTAAGAGAAAAAGGATTATTGTCAGATATGATACCAGATGCTTCAGGTAATTATATACTAGATGAACAAACAAGAAATGGTATTATAAAAAAATATAATTATTGGAGAGAAGGATTTGTTTCTTCTAGGTCATTACCTAATAAAAGTCAATTATCAAATTTAATATCAGATGAAAATACTAGAGATTTGCAATTTGAAAATGATTTAAGAGAAAATAAGAAATATGAAGGCGTGTTTGATCAATTAGATAATTGGAAAAATATACTCAATCCAAATACAGATGGACCTAGTATTATAGATGAAAATGGTGACTTTTCAGCAGACTATTTAGTTGATGGTGAACTTGTAAATGAAGCAATCAAACCAAAAGAGTTTATGGAAAGATACCCACTAGTATACAATTGGATGAAGAGTAATTTTACTATTGAATCATTATTTCAAGACATTAGTAGTAATGAAGACTTACAAACGCAATTAGCAGAAATACCTAATATTAAAGAGTATTTTTATCATTTATTTGGTCAGTTACAAAGTGTAGAGAGTGAAAGAAGAAAAGCAGGAATAGGCGTAAGTCAATATCAACATTTAAATAGTTCAATGATTATGGGCGAAGCTAGAGATAATGTGTTAAATGATTTAACTTCTAGCGAACTATTTAATGGTGCTCTTTATGATGAAAAAAGATTTAATGCATTAGATGCTTCTGAAAAGAAACTATTAATATCAAGATTGCGTGACTTAGAAGCTCAGTATGCTGATAGAAATAGTTTAAATTATAGTCCAAACTCATTGCAGTTTTTATCTTTATATGGCTATGGAGATGGAGCAACTATGCCTGGTGCAGCTTTGTACAATCTAACAAAAGAATTGAGAGGTAAATAATGGCAATGGATGACGAAATACAAGAATTGTTTAATGTTGCAGAGATTGAAACTCTTGGTGAATCTAAAATGGATAGTACTAAAAACGCTGAACTAGCAGAAGTAAATAGATTAGCTAAAATAGATAGTTTAATACAAGATAGTACTGACCAAGTTACAAAACATTTAAAAGATTATACTACAATAAAGGAAATAAATTTACTAGATAGTCAATTTAAAGATGAACAACCAATGTCTATATTGTTTACTAATGAAGATTATCAAGGTAGAAGTGAAGCAGAATTATATTCTTTATTAGAAGAAATGGTTGTGCATGAATCTACTACAAATGTTACGGATGATTATAAAAGATTTAATGTCCTTAGAGAAGATTTAGTGAACGTACACAGTCCTTATCAATCTGCTTTTACAGGAGGAACTTCTGATGCTGGATATGGCAATATGGTTCAAGGTACTATACCAGGAGAAACGTCACCTAGAGATATATCAGAAGATGATTCTTTAATTAATATAGGTAGTTATCTTCAAGGAGCTAATAGTATTGATGAAATGTGGCCATCTGACACTAAGCATAAAACTACTGGTGGTGCATGGTATGAATTAGGAGGTTTAAAAGGTGGAGGAGTTATGTTAGACCAAGATGAATTTTGGGAAACAGACCCTCATGACTTTAGAAGTGCTACTATAGCTAGAATGGTTGCAAGTGATCAAGGTATTAGAGATTTAGTTTTAGGAAGTCATAAATTTAATCAAACAACAAATAAGCATGAAATAACTGGTGGTATACTAGAGTTAATTAAATCTTTCGGATTGACTGGAGAATCTAATACTTGGGAAAGTATGAAAGAATTTGTTGGATTTAGGTCTAATGCTATGAAAATAGTAGATATGGCTTTAGAATCTAAAAAAGCAGGTAGAGATTATTTTTTAACTGGTAATTACAATAGTGAAAACAGTCCATTTGAAGTAGGAACACGATACCATCGCTCTGGAATTAGTAGAGAAATGCATGATAGGCTATCTAAGTATCCTGAATCTCAAAGAAAAATTATATTAGAAACATTACAAGATGCTGTAGATACAATATATGCTAAAGGATTAGCAATTGAAAAGCATGCTAATAATCTTGTAGATGAGTATGAGTCTTATGCTAAAAAGTTTCCAAATCAAAAAGGTTTAAATTCTACACTTCAAACTAATACTGCAAATAAAGATTTAGCTAAAGCTCAGCAATATAAATCTGATTTAGTTAATTCTATTGATGCTTATAAAAGTGTCTCAGGAAAAGATTTTGATGTTTATGAAGCATTAAATGCTCTATCTATGACACAATTAAATGAAGAGTTAGATAAGATTCCAGATGAGTCAAGAACACAAGCTGTTGATGATTACCTAATACAGTTAACCGAAAATACAGGCGCAGCATACTAAGAGGAGAAATATGAGTCTAGAACAAGATTTAGCTCAATTTTTGGCTAGAGATGAGAAAAGAAAAACTCAGCTAGGACAATTACCACAAGGATCATCTACTGATCAAATACTTCAACAAGAAGAATTACCAGTTCAAAATTCAGTTTATTCTAATGCGTTAATGAATAGTGCTGTAAATGCAGATAGAGGTCCTTTAGCAGAGTTTGTAGGTGAAATGGCTTGGGGTTTTGCTGATGAATATACTTTAGGTGGTCTTGGCATGGCTGAAGAATATGATTGGCTTGAAAGGTCTACAGGTTCAGAGAAGCCACAAGAACTGTTAGAAGGTTTTAGAGACTTAGCACAAGGCGGTAAAAGATTAGTTGACCCTTTAACAGGTGAGTCTTTTAGACCAGGGCCTGAAAGTTTTGCAGGAAAACTAGGTGGCGGTATAGGTGTAGTAGGTGGTTTTATATCAGGTGCTCCAGCAAAAATATTAAAAGTTGGTGGAAAAGCATTAACATGGGCTACTGCAAAAGCTGGCAGAAAAGCAACCTTTGCTAAGACTTTAAAAAATATACAAAAAGCTACTACTCCTTTAACAAGCTCTGACCCTGCTGCTCAAATTTTTAATAATGCTTTACAAGGCGGAGTTTCAAGAGCTGTTATTAATGCTGCTAAACCAGGAATTTTAAATAATACAGATAATTTTGTAGCACATGTTAGTTCAGGGATTAAAGGAAGTATAGATGAAGCAGTAGAATCTGGTTTATTAAATAGAAAAACTGCAGAATCTATCGGTGATGTTTACACTAAGTATTTATCAGATAGACCTCTAACTTCTATGATAGATTATTTTACAACAAATGCTACAAATTCTAGGTTAGCATATACAGTTGGTGCTATAGTTCAAGAAGGCTTGCAGTTTGGTATATTAGATGGTATTAGAGCTGGAGTGCATGTTGGATTTGGCTTAGATGATAAAAATCACCATGAATATGATTTAATGGAACCTGTATGGGGTTTAGGTATTGGTGGTGCATTTGGTGCTTTAAAATGGATGAGACCTGCAGGTAAATCTGCATCAGGTCAAATAGACTTTAAATCAGGTATAAGGGGTCAATTAGCTACAAGTTCTAAATTACTTAAAAAAGATAGCTACCAAACTTTAAAAACTAAAACTGAAGCTCTTGGAGCTGATGCTAAGGTCTTAGGTCAGCAAGTACAAACTGTAAAAGTTTTAGGCAAAGACTATTCATTTGATATGACTAGTGTTGAATCTGAAGTAGTAAGAATATTAGATGCAGCAGGTTTAAAAGCAACAAGTCAAGCTAAAGGAGATTTAGTAAGAGAAGTATTAGCAAAAACTTCTAATAAGTATGGTAAAGAATTAATTAAATGGGCTGGTAAAAATGAATGGGCTAATGTTGCTGAAAATTGGCCTAAGATGGTTTTAGGTGCAGGTATTATGAATGCTAGACTATACTACGATATGTATAATGGAGAAAATGTTGGTACCGATGATTTAATGGTTAATGTATTATTAGGAGCTTATCTTAATAGACGTGGTACACCAAGAAGAACAGATATGTTTCCAGAGCAAATACAAAGATTGCGTTCTGGGTTACATACATTAGGTGTTTTACCTCCTGAGTACATTCGAACTAACCCATTTAGAGTTATGCCTACATTAGACCCAGCTAGAAGCAGCTCAATGAATCCTTTTGCATCTGATATAGAATTAAATAAAATTGTAGCTCATGCTGAAAAACTTGGTTTTACAACAAATAATTTCGATAAGATAGACACTCCAATTAGTAAAGAAACTTCTCCAGGAATGTTTGACTTTACAACAGGCTATGGAAAAAGATCTGTAAATCAGTCTGGAGAACCTTTACCATTGTTTCATGAATTCTATAGATTTTTAGAAGGAGCTGCAAATAAAAAGTATGTTAAAAATTTAGACAATATTTCTGAATCAGCAGCAAAAGAAATAGAAACAATGCTTCAAAAGAAGTTTAAAGATGAAGCTGATATGAAAATGTACATGCGTAAAGTTGTTGATAATGCTGGTGATAGATTTGAAAACGAAATTGTAGGTGCAACTGTAGATATGATGAAAGTATTAGGTCAAATTACAGGTGGTAAAGGTGATGGTACTATTGGTAAAATACCTTCTACAATTACAATTAGTGAAACTATTATTAAAGCTGCAGAAGAAGGTAAGCTTCATAATTATATAGAAGAGTTTAGAGGAGTACAAAATCAAGCTGATGCTTTAAGAAATTTATTAAAAAAAGCTAACATTATGGTTAATACAACTTTTGAATTAATGAGAGCTAATAAAAAAGAAACTGACCAAGCATATATTATTAAAGATTTTGCTCAAATTAAAGCAATGAGAGATGTTATAAACAATAGAGAAATTGCTATTAATAATGAGTTAGGTATTAAAAATGATGCAAGTAATAGATTCCAATTTGAAAATGCTTGGCAAATGACTACATATTTAAAAAATAGAATAATGAACAAGAAAGCTAGTTCATTTTCTAAATTACTAGATAGAAACTTAGAAGTTAATCAAGATGTATTTCAAGCATTGTTAGATTCTGGATTATTACAAGCAGATGGTTTAAATTTAAATCCTAGAAGAATTGGAAGTCTTGAACAAGTAAAGCTTGTAGACAATAATTTTGTTTCCATTAAAGACCCTAAACTTGTTGGTGATAGTCAAATGTTTTTAAATTCTATATTAGAAGTATTAGGAGCAAAAGGACAATATGGTGTATCAGAAGCTCCTGTTAATATTACAGTATCTCAAATACAAAGATTAAAATCATTCTTAAATAGCAAAGGTCTTAATGTAGATCCTGCATCTTTATCTATGTTCTCTACAGAAACAGTAAGAAGAATAACATTTCAAAACTTTAAAGATTCTAAATTAACTCAAGAAAATGTAGGTGTTTTTCAAGCTTTATCTTCTTTAGGTGGATTAGAAGACACTGGTCAAAAGTTTCATTTAATGAAATATAGTAGAATTAAAGATGGAAGACCAGTAGGAATATTAGCAAGTAAAATAGCTTATGAAGGTTCTACTGAATCAATCAAAGAAATTGTTAAAGAATATAATTCTTATGTAGAGTCAATGAAAACTAATGGAAAAGTACAAGGAAAGAATGAAAGTTTTGTATCCGAAGGTCAAACATTTACTATTACAAATGAAAATACTTTTTTAACTATTCAATCATTATTATATGATTCTATACATAAAACTAATGGTAGTGCTAGAAAAGAACTTATGGATTTTATGCTTTCAGATATAAGCAAAAGTAAAGCAAAAGATGCTACGCTTACATTTATGTCTGCTTATCCTGAAAAAACGTCTAAATTAATCAAATTAATGATAAATAATGGTACTTTAGAACTTAAAAAGAATGACGGAAGTCTTGATGGCACATATGAGTATTATGTTAATAAGGAGAAATTTGGAAGAAAAGATATACAAGACAAAATAATCAGTTTTATAGAAAGATATGGTATTAATCTTGATACTTTAGAAGTTATGACATCTAATGCTGAAAAACATTTAGAAACTTATCTAGAAAATACATATGGAGTAGGAGATCATAAAGCTGGTATTACAGTAGACAAGTTTTTCCAATCTTATTTACCAAATAGTCAAAGAAGTCCTGAAAAAATGAATGATTATTTAACTGATAAACTTTTTGATATAAATAATAACTTTAGAGGTTATGAAGCTATCAATGATATTATGACTGAAATGACTATTCCTAGAGGTAAAGAACAAAGAGCTTATAATGATATTATACAAATATTATCTAATAAGATTCAAGGAAGCACAAAGAAAGTATTTTACTTTTCTGATGGTGAAGTTAAAGTTAAGGACACAGATTTAGCAACTTATAAAACTCCTTATTTTACTATGTTAGATAAATTAGGTATTAAATATGCTCTAGTTGATGGCATGTCACATGATTGGGTTTTACATCCAGATACTAATAGACTGTTATATCAACCATTAGATATATTTCAAAATGAGTCTAATATCATAGGAAGAGCAGATAAAAGAATGATTCAACAAAGACGTGAATTGTTTATGGATATGTTATCTAAAAAAACTGATATAGAAGGTTTTGAATCAGGTTTAACTATGATTGATATGCCTGGATTAAAAATGTCATTAGCTGTAAGTAAAGCAGATGTTAATGCTATTAAAACAGCTTATAATGAAATGTACACTAGACAAATTAAAAACACAGAAGAGGGTAGTTTAAGTAGAAAGAAATTAGAGTTTTACAAAAAAAGATTAGAAGAAAGTGTAAGTGTAGATGATTTAGCAAATCCTATGGCATTACAAATGATGATTGCAGAATCTATGTTTGTAGGAGCTAATAAGAATGAGTTTATTAAATATCTTGAAATGGGTCCTGGTAATGCTGATTTAAATAAAATGTTTGTTGGTAGACAAAAGTTATTTAATACAATGAAATTTAAAAGATTAGATAAAGATTTATTACAAGCAATGCAAGAGTCTAATATGTTTAGTAATTCTAGCTCAGAGTATAGACTTTTAGACAAATATATTAAAAAGAATAAAGTTGGAGTTACTGTTTTTGATGATAGTTTAGGTAGTTTTAATCTTAAACAATTATTTGAAGCAGAAAATGGAACAGGTTCTTGGCAAAAATATTACGGAGATAGAGCTAAAGAATCTTCTCATGATAGTATTAGTTTTATATCTAAAGAAATGGCAGATTTTTTAGGAATAGCATATGGAGCTCCAGGTTCTAGGGTTTTTAAACCAGTCATTAGTTCTCAAGGAGAAGGAAATTTAATGTATGGTAAAACAGAATTTGTTTATGACCCTAAAATGGATGCGGTATTTAAAGCAAATCCAGGTTTAGATATATTAATGGCTGCTAGTGCAGAGAAATTAAAATTATATCAAAATAAAGATTTAAATAATGTTGCAAGTGAAATGTTGCAAGTAGAAAGAGAGTCGTTTTATACTACAGGAAAATTTAATAGTAATAAAATTATTGATATACCTTTAGAAGCAATAGGTATACAGAAAATACCTGATCACTATACTCCAGGTAAAATATCACCTAGTGTTCTTAATACTCATACAGATATTGATTTAGGTAAAAATCTATACAATGATTATTTTGCTGACAATTTAGCTAGAGCTTCAAAAAATATAACTGAAATATTGAAAAATCCATTCATTGAATATGAAATGATGAAACGTATAAAAGAAGGACAAACTACTGGTAAATATGAAGATTTAGAATTGCTAGACAGTTATGATGCTAATAGTAGTTTGCAATTAGAATGGTTAAAAACTAGTCCTTATGCTTCTATTGATGTATTTGGACCTGGTGCTAAAATGAATCCACTAAAAGCAAGGTATTTAGACCAAGCAATGGCACCTAGTACAGAGTATATGTTTAATAACAAAAGATATAGATTTGGTGGTAAATCTACCATCATGCAAGATATGAATACAGCTTTAAAAGGAACTAAATTTAATCCAGAAACAGGAGAAATAGAGCGTTATGGAGAGATTATGCTGCCATATGATATAGGAGCAGAAGGTATAGATTTTGCTAGACGTAATTATGATGTTAGAGTTATTAATAACAAAACTAATAAAGTAGAAAAAGCAGAAGATATATTTAACAAACTTGGCGGTTCAAAAACTTTTACATATTCAGATATTATGCAAAGTGCTAAACCTTTAGAAGCATTGTTTAATGTGTTTGAAAGAGGTGCTTTAAAAGATTATGATATTGCAATATCTACTATGAGATTTCCAAGAACAAGACCTAATGATTTAGCTTTATTAAGATTAAGAGGATTTAATGATAAAGGTTCTGGCAATGTAACTAAAGTAAATCCGTTTGATGTATATAATATATTTGAAGGTGATTATGATATTGATGCAGTAGATTTTACTTGGGCTGGTAGTAAATCTTGGTATGAAAATATTAAACGTGCTAACAAAGTATTTGTTCCTACAGCAGATGCAACTAAAACTAGTGAAATATTACCTGAAATTGAATTAGGTTCATTAAATCCTGAAAAAGCTAGCAGAGAATGGAATGCTTTAAATGGAAATCAAAGAGCTTTATCTGGAGCTAGAGGATTAGTCCAGGCTACTTCGGCTTTAGTAAAACACGCAGATAATATTGCTGCTACTAAACTAAATCCAGATAGAAGTACTAGAAAGGTTTTATTAAGAAATCCTAATAAGAAGGAAGGAGAAATAGGTTATTGGGAAGTAGAAATGGATTGGAATAATGGAGATTTTCATTTAAGACAAGCATTAGAAGGCCAAGTATTACTAGATGCCTCTTCTCCTGATCCTACTTTATTAAACAAAGTTAAAGATTGGAGATATGATTTTCTATTTCCTGAATATAATGTTGACCCATTACTAAATAAAACTCTGTCTAAAGACAATTTTATAAATACAGATGGTTCATATAATACAACAAATTTAAGAGCTTTTATTAATGGTAAAAAGAATAGTGATGGCGAGTATGCTAATCATAGAGTAAGGTTATTTAGAAGATTTGAGTATGTATCAGAAAATGGCAATCTTGTTAAAAAAGAAGTTAAATTACAAGAGCTAGATAAAGATTTAATTAAAAATATATTTAGTGAATACTCTAAACTATTAGAAGTAAGTCCTGGTAGAAAAGTTTATGGCAATAATGGTAGTAGTAAAAATGCAAATTATGAAGATATATTAATTAGAGGAGAAAGATACTTTACTAACGCTAAAAACTTTAGAGGCAATCAATTTAATAAAATCAACTATAAGAAAGAATTTGACGAATTTCGTAAAACTGAATATTATAAATACAGTCAAAGTGTTAACTCTATGCTAGGTAATCAATTTATGGATTATTTTGCTCCTAAATCATTTAAATATACAGATACTAAAGGCAATGTTAAATATGATAAAAAGAAAAAGTATGCTACTAAGTCTCCATTTGCTTCTGGAGTTGAACAAAATATGAGAGATAGGTATGACGGTGTTCAGGGAGGTGTAGTAGAAAGATCTATAAGAGAAATATATATGAAAGACCCTCTTAATACATTACATACAGACACTAAAGTTTTAACTAAAGATTCTTTTATTAGACAAGAAAATCTTGCAAATGAAATACTGCATAATGATAATATGAGTATTCAAGAAATGAATAACTTTATACCTCAATTAATAGGCAATATCAATAAAGATATATCAACTATTAAAAGATTGCAATATCAATGGGTTCAGTTAAATAAAAGTAGATTTAAAGGCAAAAAAGCCAAGATGGATGAATTGAATAGACAAATTGCAGAATTAAAAGAAAAAATTAAACCTTTATTAGGTAAAGCTTATTGGAAGAGTAGAAAAATAAAAGATGCTGACAGGTTTAACTTAGTAGATATATCAAGTGATAAAAATATTATTGATGGAACAGTACAGTATTTTACACTAGGTAATTTAGCTAGAGCTTTCCCTATGAATAAAAATGCTTTTGGTTTTAAATCAGACCTTAAAGAATTGAGAACTTTCATAGGTTCTAATTATGCTGGTCAAAGAGATTTGTGGGGATATGGTAACTACGGAAGAAAAACTATTGCTACTGATGAAGTTAAACAAAGAATGTCTGAAGTTAGAAATACTAAAGAAATAGAAACAAGAGCAGATGAAATGCTTGCTAAGGCTGTTTCTAAGCATGGTATTGCATTTTTATGGGAATTTGCTATGCCAAGCTCAACTAGCATGGAAAATAAAATAGGAGTATTTAATGGTAATGTTATGCCTGTTGCAATTAATCCTAGTGGTAATTATAAAAGAGCTATTAGGTATCTATTAAAAGGCAAAACAGGACAATTAGACCCATCGGTATACCAAAGAACTAGTCGAGATCAATTTAAAGCTGTTTTAGAAGGATTAGCTGAAGTTGATTTTACTTGGAGAAGATTTTTTAATGGTCAAAATAATTTTATGCCTCTTGATGCAGCAGAAGTATCTAAATTAATTACATATCAAATGCCTAAATACTCTTGGAAAATGAATAGCATGTTCAGTAAATATACAGATATTAAATCTGATAAAGAGTTAAGTCAATTTAATCCATTTGGAATGGGTAAAAAATATGATATGAATATTGCTTTCTTTAGATCTTTATCTAACTTGGATAAATCTGTAAATGGAAAAACTTTTGAAGACGGAACTAGTATACTCTCTTATACTAATCAATTAATGATGGAAAATGGTTATCTTACTCCACAAAAACATTTAGCTCTTATGGCTGATATAAGCACTAAATTAGGACCTATGATGGAAAGAGTATTTCCTAGTACTGTAGATATACATACAGGCGTTGCTCAACCATTAAGACCTTTTGATATGTTAAACAATCCTATGTATATTTTACTAGGTGGAAGTCATATGAGTGGTTCTGGTATGAGTTTAGACCCTTGGAAATCAATGAGTCCATATGAAAAATCATCTGTTAATAAAATGTTACGACAAGTAAATGATATGAAGAATACAAAAAAAGATGTTTGGCATGAGTCATTTTTTGAAACTGATTTAAGATTAGATGTTAATAAAAAACCAGAGGAGTGTTAAATGGGTTGTATGCCATCAAAAAGACATCAGGATATATATAATTTAGGTAAAAAGTTTATGAATGAACCTGAAGTTAAAGCTATATTTCAAAATCCTAGTGAACTTGTATATAAAAAATACCATCAAATGTTTGGATTTAAACCTAGTGAGTGGAAAGCATTCCAACCTACAGGTGCAGATGTTCGTAAGTTTAAACAAGAAATGAAGTATATGCTTAAACAGATTAAAAAAGACAAAATAGGTGGTGTGCTTGCATCTAATATATATACTACTTCAGGAGTAGTAAGACGTAATCCTATATTGGCTACATTGTATGATGGCTTTTTAAATGTTAATCATGCATTTAAAGGTAGACAAATTATTGGAGACCAAGATTTTAGTAAGATTTTAGGTTCTTTAAAAAACGAAGCTACTGTTACAGGTATGTTATCAGAATCTGGTACTTTTAAAAAGGCAACTAAGAGAGCAAAAGATTTAGAATCTAACATAGAAAGACTTTTAGTTGATGAACAAAACAATATCCCAGGAACAGATAAAAAATTAGCAGCAGCTATGGGTAAATTAGATCAATTCTTGTCTAAAGGAGAAGGGAAAATATTTAAAGATTTTGTAGAATTAATAGAATCTAAAGACAAAGGCTTAAGGTCTATTCCTGCAGTTCAAGATATAGTAAAAGATAGATTAGGTAAGAATTTAAATTCTGGTAATATTAAAGATATTAAAAATGCTATTATTAACTCAGGCATTACACAATCTGCTAATATGCAAAATGCATTAATTAAGTATGTAGATGTTATGCATTCTCAGTATAATATATTAACTAATGGAGTCAATGCATACATTAAAGGTCAACAAGCTGCATTATTAGCTAAAGGTATTACTGATGTAAAAGCATTAGAAGAAGTTAGAGTTAAGTTATTAGAAAAGTTTTTACCAGATGAAAAAGCTGGTTATTTCCCTCACTTTAGATATGATTTGAATTCTTTATTTTTAGATAATTTAATGCCTAAAATACAGAAGCTATCAGAAAGTACAGAAATGGGAAAACAAGGCGGAATAGATGCCGCTATTAAAGAATTAGACGTATATGTATCTTCAAGAGTGAAAAAGAGAACTAAAAACTTAGATAGTAAAATGTATTCTATGAATTTTCCAGTAGTTGTTAAAAGATATATGGATGAAATAAATAGATTTAACTTTGTTGCACACACACAGCAATATACTATGGAATCTTTAATGCAAGCAAAAAAAGCTTTTAAACAAGGTAAAGATTTAGAAGGTTATGGGTCTCAGTTAGTTGAAATGATTAAAGATTTAAATCAAGCACAGATGGGGACTAAAGATATTAGAAGTGATTTTTTTAGAAATAGTAGTAGAGCTTTACTTAATTTAGAATTTGTATCAAAACTTGGTTTTAACATGAGATCTGCTGCTAGAAACGCTACTCAAGGACTATTAAACTTTGTAGAGTTTGGTAGTTTAAATATGAAAAAATCTCGTGACTTCTATAGAGATGAGCAAATGTCTCGTTTAGTAGATAAAGCTATGGATGAGTCTGGTATAAGATTTACAGAATTAACTCCTGAACAATTAGAAATTGCTGGTAAAAATGTATTTAATGAAAGAGTACAGTTTGACTCTGGTGGTGAGATAACATTTAAAAACCCATCTAAAATGTCACAGTTTGCTGATTTAACTGGAAGACTTGCGAGTGTTTCTGGTGGAAAAACATTAGTCCCTTATTTAAATATGAGAGGTATAGAAAACGCTAATAGAAGGTATACATATCGTTTAGCTTTTTCTAAAATGTATTCTGATTTAAAGACAAACGATGGCTTTAGACAAGTTATGATTGAACAATTTCAAAAAACTAGAAAACGTGATATATCATCTAAAGAATTTGATGCAGAGTTATTTAAAAGGTCTAAAAACTATGCTGAAAGAATGACTACTGCTTTACATTTTGATTATTCTACTGTATCTAAGTCTAAATTAATGCGTTCTCCTGTTGGTAGGTTTATGTTTCAGTTTCAACATTATGCTCATAAGTTTGCTGAATATAATTTTGGTATTATGAGAAATGCAAAAAATTCATTAATGGCTGGAGAAGTAGGTTTTAATACTGAATTAGGAAAAGCCTATAGAATGGGATTAGTATATGCAATAGGCCCAGCTATGATTAGTGCAATTACTAAAAATGATTGGTTTAGAATGATTCAACATGATACAGCTTCTAGAATATCTCAATGGTGGACTTTATTTACTGGTGATGAAGAAGATTTTCAAAACGCTACATATGGCAGAGGAGCTATAGGTGCATTATTTGGATTTCCAGTATTATCTGATGCTTTAGCATTAGGCGAGTTATCAGAACTTTGGGATCTTTCTGATAATGAATGGTTAGAATTAGCATTAGGTTACAATGATATGGCTAGTGTTAGCGATGATGCTAAAATAGCAAAACTTGCTAATATAGCTAATATACAAGCTGGTAGAATATTATATCATACTGGTCAAATTGCTATGAATGGTGGTATAGGAACAGCATTCCAACATGAAATGTCATTATATCCTACTGCTAGAGCTAGAGATATGCAACAAAATGTTGGACGTGTGATCCCTAAAAAACTAGGCGATGCGCTAGATAGATTAGAGATACACATATCCAAAGCTAGGAAAAAGAAAACTAAACCAAGTTCTTTTTAACTTTTAGCTAATTGATTTGTCATTTCACTTTGAAATCTTTGTAAAATAACAACAATTTTCCCTATCAATTCAATATTTCGTATTAAATGTTCAGGAGAGTTACCATCTTTTTCCATACTGTCTATTACTTGTTTTAATACACTTAACTCATTTATTTCTTTTCTTTTTCTTCCAAACATACTGTCTCCTTTATTAAGTTAGCAAAGCTATCAAATTCTATAATAGCATATGTTTTTGTTCTATTCCTTTTTATAACTAATACAGGTTCTCTATCTTCGCAATTTGTTTCACATTGTTCTAATGCTTTCCACAAATTAAGTCTTTCTGTATTTTTACATTCAAAGCTGTAAGGAATAAGCTTTTTTGCTATTGGAGATAGAACAATATCTTCGCCTCCCATACCCATAGTTTGAGATTTTATATCATCATACTCGAGTTGTGGCAACTTAGTCCACATGTCTACGAAGATTAATCGTAGCTTATCCCTTACGTAATTTTGTAAATTTCTACCCTTCGCTTTCGCGCTCTTTATTTTCATGTTCCTCCCTTATTCTTAGTTTTTCTAATGCATCCCACTTATTTTTATCTGATGTTGAACTATAAGCCCATTCAATACTACCTTTTATTTGTTCTGCTGGTATTA
>CENL01054669.1_pt1 | contig 19047 bp, 20 predicted proteins | sample 530221 | NCBI WGS metagenome assembly CENL01 (sample SAMEA2619791, study PRJEB7988) | marine metagenome | isolation source: saline water (ENVO:00002010), including
GCCCTGCGGCCTCGATCCTGAAATCCACATGAAATGACGAAGAACCATAAAAGGTCGCTACGCGCAACCTACCGAACCTTCCTCCAAGCTCACGTGGAAAACACCCTGGAGAGCTTCACCGGCGCTGGGTCCACTCACTTCGCAGAAAACCATCTGGTCAGCAATTCCGACGCCGATTGGTTCATTTTCCTGAAGGAAAATGATCTTGGCGTGCCACAGATTTTTATCGATGTCACGGCCGTGATTGATAAAGCACGAAGCAACAGCAGCTATATCCCCTCAGTGAACTATTTTGGGCTTGACGGCAACCAGCTTGATTCCTCCAGCCCTATTTGGGAGATTAACGGTGCGGAATCACAGGCGGCCGTAAAATACTTCCTGACCCAAAAGCAGATCGAAACCTCAATAGACTACCAATATGATGGGTGGTATTTCGATCTCATTAAGTCTACAGAACCTGAGTCTCGCGAGCGGTGGTGCAAGGGTATGGAGAATGTACTATTCGACATGGCTCAGCACTACAAGGCTGCAACTGATTTACAAAAAGCCTTGAGAAGCTAGCGCGCACACTATATTGGAGAGTTAGCTATTTAACAAAATCGAGCTGGATGCTTTCTGAAAACCGCCTATCTCACTATGAGAACGCTTTTCAGGTTATATAATGCCTCCCTAGATCTAAAGCCGCTATCAACTTTCTGCAGCCTAGCAGAGGGCTGGCCAAGTATCCGCCAGCCTGGTTACCACAAGGACGACACCATGCCCATAAAGACCTTCCTCGCCAGTCTCACGCTAAGCCTCATTGTCGGTTGCGCAGGCCAAACTACACAGGATCTGCCTTCGGGCTGGAGTGTCGTGCCCGATATCGGCGTGTTCGACTTCAGCCACCGGGTAAACGGAATCACCCAACGCCCACCCGGCGTCAGCCCCGCACCTAATGATTGGCACATACTGTACCTGACCAAAACCCAGTCTGGACGCTGGGAAGCATCCCGCACCGGAGAAGCCGGACGAGCTGGCACCGAAGCTATCTGGCTCGACCCACAACAAAAACAGATCGGGCTCGCCGCCGCAGGCACGGCACTACAAACCAACGGCCAAGCGGCCTCAGTCTGCGAAAACACCGTCGATTACGACCGGCCTGCATCAGGCTATCTGGCCTGTAACTCGGCGCTAGTAAGCGAAGTGAAGGACCTGGGGGTCGTGTTTACTCCACTGCGCCCATTAATGGCTATGACCGGCACCAAGATCACCGCCTTCCAAGCCGATGTGCCAAAATTGGCCGCAGCGCTGTCTGGCGTAGACCTGGATACCGTCTCCAATGAGATGACCGCCATTAAGACACACCAGAAAGAAGCGGCTAAGGAACAATACCGTCAACAACAACTGGCTCGTGAGGCCGCAGTACGGCACTTTCAAGCAACGGCCACCACTGGCACAAAAACACTGTGCGGCCTGATCGTGGACACACGGAAGGATTTGGTCGAAGTGCAGCTTGATGGCACCGGTGGACAGCGGCAATGGACTGGGCGGGCGAATATCCAGCCGCAGGGGAGCGTAGGCCCATCAGCGCGACTCCGCCACTGCACTAGAACATATTATTAAGCCGCTCTCCACGGCGCCCTCAGCGCCGCAACGTCGGGCCAATTTCAACAATTTTCCCGACCGGTACTCTTACTAGGGTGTTTGACTGATTTTGGTAACTATTAGATCGCAACAAATTTGCTCACAGTATTGGGAAGTTAAAACCACTCCCAACTAGATGGCTATTCCGGGCCTAGTCGAATCCCAAAGCAAACGCGCCGCAGGGTCAGCATGGTAGGGCTTCGCAGAAAGCGTAATTCCCAATGATTCGCACAGCTCGGCGAAATGCCCGACCTTGCCATTATCAGAAAACATTGCTTTCATTCCGCGCAAATTCCAAGGATTTTGTTCATCCCCTCTCGTCTCTAATGCAGTGATGTAATCTGGCAGTCTTTGAAAGGGAAAGCCTGGACCAGCCTGACCGTCTCGCCCAAAATACAGCACCCATATTTTTGTTAAGGCATCGCGCTGTTTAATACTTTCTTGCTCTTTTTCCTTTATCGCTTCAGAAAGGATCTCAACATATTCTTCACGATAAACCGATAGATACTCCGATTCTTTAAGTAGCTCACGCACTGCTGCTCGTGGCTCTACCATGCTCCCTCGCGCCGTCCGAGACTTGATGATCAGGCGCTCTTGCATGCCGTAATAGAATACCGGATAAAGCAACGTCTCAATCAGCTCTCTGGCGCGATTATCACTACGCGCACACCATTGTGAACTCACGCGAATAACCCCGGCATCGAGGTAAAGATCGACTCCCAACGTAGCTCGCACTGCGGGGTTTTGATCGTGCCGCTTAAAAACTTCCAACAAGGACTAGCGGGGGCATTTGAACAGAAACTTACGGTTTCGCCCTCGCGGACCCACCTCAAACCGTAGGTTTTCGCACGAAAACCCCTTCGTTGAGAAAGTGGCTAAATTAAGCGCGTATACTGGGCGTGGCCTCCAGGCTATAATTTCCGTACTTAAATACGGTCTTGTTAATGCCACTATGTATACTATTAGCCAGCTCGCCAAGTCCGCAGGCGTGAATGTCGAAACCATCCGCTACTACGAACGGCAAAATCTTATCGAACAACCGAACAAGCCGCCCCAGGGCTACCGGCAATATCCCGAAGATACTCTGACCAAAGTGTTGTTTATCAAGCGTGCCCAGCACCTGGGGTTTACGCTTGCCGAAATCCATGCATTGATTGAATTGAGTACTGGGTCTTGTCACGAGGTTCAACACCTGGCAGAACATAAGCTTGATATTGTTCAAGCCAAAATCAAAGATCTGAAACGCTTGGAGAATAGTCTGAAACAGTTGGTTACTTCGTGCCAGTCCAATCCCGATACCGCTTCTTGCCCAGTCATCGACGCGCTGGTTCCGGTAGGTCGCCGTCTTTCTTGACTCCGTAGTATAGTACGGAGTTTATACTGCCTCTCAGAGGTATTTCGACATGAAAAAAAATACACCTGCCTGGTTATTGGGTGGTGGCATGGTCGCTGCCATTGGCGCGAGTGTTTGTTGTGCTGGCCCCTTTGTTTTGCTGCTACTGGGAGTTAGTGGTTCCTGGATCAGTACACTAACAGCCTTTGAGTCATTTCGTCCGTATTTCATTGCTATTGTGGTTGCGCTTTATTGTTGGGCTGGTTGGCAGGTTCATCGACCTATTGAACGTTGCCCTGAAGGTAGCGTGTGCGCTATCCCCAAAAATCGACAGCGTTATCAGCTCTTCTTCTGGATTTTTACTGTTGTAGCACTGTTGCTGATTTTGAGTCCCTATTGGCTGGTCTGGCTCGCATAGGAGAAAATGGTATGAAACAGGTTTTAATTTTTGCCCTACTTATGAGTGGTTTGTTAAGCGTTGCGTGGGCAGATACCCGTACCGTGAAGCTGTCGGTACCGAGCATGAATTGCGCGATGTGTCCCATCACCGTGCGTAAAGCCTTGGAGAAGGTCGATGGCGTCAAGCAGGCTGATGTGGACTATAAAACCAAATCAGCTGTAGTCGTCTATGATGATCAAAAAGCCAGTGTGGATCTGCTTACCAAGGCGACACAAGATGCAGGGTACCCATCGACAGAAGTCATGCAGGAGTAGTTATGACGCAAGACGTTATTCTGGAGTCCGAACTTACCTGCCCGGATTGTGGGCTCAAGAAACGGGAAACCATGCCGACGGATGCCTGTCAGTGGTTCTATGAGTGTGAGCAGTGCCATACAGTGCTGAAGCCCAAGGCGGGCGATTGCTGTGTCTATTGCTCCTATGGTTCGGTTCCCTGCCCACCCATACAGCTCTCGCCACAAAGCAAGGGCAGAGGCTGCTGTTCGTAACTCGTCATTTTCGAGGGTTCTTCCACTGGCTTCCTTTGGCGGCGTCGATGTATTTATAGAGCGTGGGCTTTGAGATCCCCATCATTTCGCAGATCTGATCCACGGTGTGTTTCTTTTCATCGTAAAGCTTCACGGCCAAGGCCTGCTTATCTTTGTTGAGCGACTTAGGTCTACCGCCTTTTCGTCCACGCGCTCGCGCTGCCTGGAGTCCGGCCTGGGTGCGCTCACGGATCAGGTTCCGTTCAAATTCAGCCAGCGCTCCGAATATATGGAAAATTAGCTTGCCGGAGCTGGATGAGGTGTCGATGGCTTCTTGGAGGCTCTTCAAGCCGATTCCCTTGGATTCAAGCAATGTCACCATCTCAATCAGGTCTTTGAGTGACCGGCTCAGGCGGTCCAGCCGCCAGACCACTATGGTGTCACCCGCTCTCGCGTACTGCAAAGCCTGGTGTAGCCCTGGGCGTTCCGCTTTGGCACCGCTAAGCTGATCCTCGAAGATTTGCTCACACCCAGCCTGGTCGAGGGCGTCTCGTTGCAGGTTGAGGTTTTGATCGTCAGTCGATACTCGTGCATAACCAACCAGCATGTGCTTTTCACTCTCCAGGCAAACTTTACAGATTTGGGGGTTCTTCCACCGGGCCAAAAAAGTTGGCGGTTATCACAGCTACCCGGTCATCGCTCGCAAAAAGTTAATTTACTCGTAATTGCAGCCTGTATATTAACATTGAATTATTAACCGAGTATATTAACTTCAGATATACTGCAAATCCGTTGTCTTTTGTCGTTTTCAGAAGACGGCTGCACTGAACGTCAGAAGCCGACTGCACTATAGCAGCGGAGGGGTTGGATCCATCAGGCAACGACGGGCTGCTGCCGGCCATCAGCGGACGCAGGGAGGACTTTCCGCAACCGGCCGTTCGATGCGGCACCGATGGCCTTCGCGCAGGGGTAGTGAATCCGCCAGGATTGACTTGCGCTGCCCTACCTCTCACTAGTGAGGGGCGGCAGCGCATCAAGCGGTGAGCGCACTCCGGCACCGCCAACTTTCAGCACATGCGTGTAAATCATCGTCGTAGAGACGTCGGAATGGCCGAGCAGATCCTGCACGGTTCGAATGTCGTAACCGCTGCGGAGCAAGGCCGTCGCGAACGAGTGGCGGAGGGTGTGCGGTGTGGCGGGCTTCGTGATGCCTGCTTGTTCTACGGCACGTTTGAAGGCGCGCTGAAAGGTCTGGTCATACATGTGATGGCGACGCACGACACCGCTCCGTGGATCGGTCGAATGCGTGTGCTGCGCAAAAACCCAGAACCACGGCCAGGAATGCCCGGCGCGCGGATACTTCCGCTCAAGGGCGTCGGGAAGCGCAACGCCGCTGCGGCCCTCGGCCTGGTCCTTCAGCCACCATGCCCGTGCACGCGACAGCTGCTCGCGCAGGCTGGGTGCCAAGCTCTCGGGTAACATCAAGGCCCGATCCTTGGAGCCCTTGCCCTCCCGCACGATGATCGTGCCGTGATCGAAATCCAGATCCTTGACCCGCAGTTGCAAACCCTCACTGATCCGCATGCCCGTTCCATACAGAAGCTGGGCGAACAAACGATGCTCGCCTTCCAGAAAACCGAGGATGCGAACCACTTCATCCGGGGTCAGCACCACCGGCAAGCGCCGCGACGGCCGAGGTCTTCCGATCTCCTGAAGCCAGGGCAGATCCGTGCACAGCACCTTGCCGTAGAAGAACAGCAAGGCCGCCAATGCCTGACGATGCGTGGAGACCGAAACCTTGCGCTCGTTCGCCAGCCAGGACAGAAATGCCTCGACTTCGCTGCTGCCCAAGGTTGCCGGGTGACGCACACCGTGGAAACGGATGAAGGCACGAACCCAGTGGACATAAGCCTGTTCGGTTCGTAAGCTGTAATGCAAGTAGCGTATGCGCTCACGCAACTGGTCCAGAACCTTGACCGAACGCAGCGGTGGTAACGGCGCAGTGGCGGTTTTCATGGCTTGTTATGACTGTTTTTTTGTACAGTCTATGCCTCGGGCATCCAAGCAGCAAGCGCGTTACGCCGTGGGTCGATGTTTGATGTTATGGAGCAGCAACGATGTTACGCAGCAGGGCAGTCGCCCTAAAACAAAGTTAGTACCACTGAAACCCTCCTTTATTTCGCCCATGTTTATTCAAACGGCATTCAGTTTCTCAAACGCTGTGCAGCGCTGGGTTTGCCGTTTCTCTGGGCTTCGCCTGGTGGCGTTACGCTGGTTTGTGGTCTTTTTGGCCTCTGGCCCTTGTGTAGCAAGCGCGAGCAGCTATTTTTTTCGTAGTGCTGTGCCGCCTCGGTGGCACCGTGCCTTTTCGCAGTTAGCGCCCGTCGCCAAGTTACGGTTATCCGTTTTGGCTTCTGGCTCTAACATTTCGGTCAAGCCGACCCGCATTCTGCGGTCGGCTTACCTCGCCCGTTAGATGCACTAAGCACATAATTGCTCACAGCCAAACTATCAGGTCAAGTCTGCTTTTATTATTTTTAAGCGTGCATAATAAGCCCTACACAAATTGGGAGATATATCATGAAAGGCTGGCTTTTTCTTGTTATCGCAATAGTTGGCGAAGTAATCGCAACATCCGCATTAAAATCTAGCGAGGGCTTTACTAAGCTTGCCCCTTCCGCCGTTGTCATAATCGGTTATGGCATCGCATTTTATTTTCTTTCTCTGGTTCTGAAATCCATCCCTGTCGGTGTTGCTTATGCAGTCTGGTCGGGACTCGGCGTCGTCATAATTACAGCCATTGCCTGGTTGCTTCATGGGCAAAAGCTTGATGCGTGGGGCTTTGTAGGTATGGGGCTCATAATTGCTGCCTTTTTGCTCGCCCGATCCCCATCGTGGAAGTCGCTGCGGAGGCCGACGCCATGGTGACGGTGTTCGGCATTCTGAATCTCACCGAGGACTCCTTCTTCGATGAGAGCCGGCGGCTAGACCCCGCCGGCGCTGTCACCGCGGCGATCGAAATGCTGCGAGTCGGATCAGACGTCGTGGATGTCGGACCGGCCGCCAGCCATCCGGACGCGAGGCCTGTATCGCCGGCCGATGAGATCAGACGTATTGCGCCGCTCTTAGACGCCCTGTCCGATCAGATGCACCGTGTTTCAATCGACAGCTTCCAACCGGAAACCCAGCGCTATGCGCTCAAGCGCGGCGTGGGCTACCTGAACGATATCCAAGGATTTCCTGACCCTGCGCTCTATCCCGATATTGCTGAGGCGGACTGCAGGCTGGTGGTTATGCACTCAGCGCAGCGGGATGGCATCGCCACCCGCACCGGTCACCTTCGACCCGAAGACGCGCTCGACGAGATTGTGCGGTTCTTCGAGGCGCGGGTTTCCGCCTTGCGACGGAGCGGGGTCGCTGCCGACCGGCTCATCCTCGATCCGGGGATGGGATTTTTCTTGAGCCCCGCACCGGAAACATCGCTGCACGTGCTGTCGAACCTTCAAAAGCTGAAGTCGGCGTTGGGGCTTCCGCTATTGGTCTCGGTGTCGCGGAAATCCTTCTTGGGCGCCACCGTTGGCCTTCCTGTAAAGGATCTGGGTCCAGCGAGCCTTGCGGCGGAACTTCACGCGATCGGCAATGGCGCTGACTACGTCCGCACCCACGCGCCTGGAGATCTGCGAAGCGCAATCACCTTCTCGGAAACCCTCGCGAAATTTCGCAGTCGCGACGCCAGAGACCGAGGGTTAGATCATGCCTAGCATTCACCTTCCGGCCGCCCGCTAGCGGACCCTGGTCAGGTTCCGCGAAGGTGGGCGCAGACATGCTGGGCTCGTCAGGATCAAACTGCACTATGAGGCGGCGGTTCATACCGCGCCAGGGGAGCGAATGGACAGCGAGGAGCCTCCGAACGTTCGGGTCGCCTGCTCGGGTGATATCGACGAGGTTGTGCGGCTGATGCACGACGCTGCGGCGTGGATGTCCGCCAAGGGAACGCCCGCCTGGGACGTCGCGCGGATCGACCGGACATTCGCGGAGACCTTCGTCCTGAGATCCGAGCTCCTAGTCGCGAGTTGCAGCGACGGCATCGTCGGCTGTTGCACCTTGTCGGCCGAGGATCCCGAGTTCTGGCCCGACGCCCTCAAGGGGGAGGCCGCATATCTGCACAAGCTCGCGGTGCGACGGACACATGCGGGCCGGGGTGTCAGCTCCGCGCTGATCGAGGCTTGCCGCCATGCCGCGCGAACGCAGGGGTGCGCCAAGCTGCGGCTCGACTGCCACCCGAACCTGCGTGGCCTATACGAGCGGCTCGGATTCACCCACGTCGACACTTTCAATCCCGGCTGGGATCCAACCTTCATCGCAGAACGCCTAGAACTCGAAATCTAACGTCCGTTCGGGCATCGAGGTCCATGTCGGGGTGGGACGGGCCCGTGGCTTCAAGATCACTTGCAGTCCGACCGCGATGTCTTGGTTGCGCGAGAGGTTGTCGACAGGCCATGCTGAGTGTGCGATGGTTGATCGCTTCCTCGCCGCTCTCCACGGCGACGATGGCCGCCGCCATCAGCAAGTGCGCCAGTTCCCCTATGGTGCCCTCGCTGCGTGTGAGCAGGTAGCGAGCCATGTCCAGCGTGGCAATTGGGGAAGGCCGGCGCAGCGGGAGCGAAGCGGCGAAGCTGGCCAGCAGTGAGCAGCAATCGTCGTTGGCCTCCCATACCGGCAGCATCATCGGCTCGAAGCGATTTTCCAACTGGTCATCGGAGCGGATGGCTAGGTAGGCGTCGCGCGTGCCTACCCCAACCAACGGGATGCGCAGTTCGTTGCCGAGGAAGCGCAGCAGGTTGAGGAATTCCCGGCGGTTGACGCTGTTGCCGGCCAGCACGTTGTGCAGCTCGTCGATCACCAGCATGCGCACGCCGACCTTGCGCAGCAGTGCCAGAGCCAGTTGCTCCATTTCCGGCAACCGTGGGCGTGGGCGCAGCGGCGCGCCCATCGCGGCGAGCAGCGCGACGTAGAAGCGGATCACGGACGGCTCGGACGGCATCTGCACGACCAACACCGGGATGTGCTCCTGGTCGGCGTCGGAGCTGGCCGGGTGGGTGCGGCGGAACTTCTCGACGATCATCGACTTGCCATTGTTGGTCGGGCCAACCAGCAGCAGGTTGGGCATGCGTTGCTTGTTTGGCCACGCATAAAGGGCTTCCAGCCGGTTCAGCGCCTCGACTGCGCGCGGATAGCCGATCCAGCGGTCGGCGCGAAGGCGCTGGATGCGCTCGTCCGCCGGAAGACGGGCCAAGCCCTGGGCCGCCGGCAGCAGGTGGGACAGGTCGATGATGGGATATTCGTCCACGGCTACCACTCCTCAATCTGGTCGAACGGTTTGGCGGGTGGCAAGTTGTCTGCCTGCGGGTCGGCAATATCCGTATCCGGCGGAACGGGCTTGTCCGGCCGAGCTGATGTCTTGAGGTGCTGGCGGCGATCCGCGTCACGCCGCGCCTTGCGTGTGGCCTTCTGCGCGCTGGTCACAATCTCACGCATCTGGCCGATCATGCGGAACAGCGCCGACTCATCCACCTGTTCGCGCCCTTGCTGCCGCAGTTTCGCCAGCGCCTGCCGTTGTTCCCAGAGGGTGACAGCCGGATGCGACAAGGTACGGTAGGGAATTTCCAGGTAATGCTGTCCCTCCGGTTCCAGGACCCAGATACGGCTGATGTCGCGCGGATCGCGCCGGATCAGAAAGGACGGCCAGCGTTCACGCCGCGCAATCCACGGCTTGAGCGCATCGGCGTAGTAGTGGATGTGGTCGATGACAAAGCCGGTGCGGGTCAGCGTGCGCCGGAGGATCGGCAGAAAATCGACCAGGAACGAAGTAGCGCGTGTGACGACGGCCGGTACGCCGACACGCGCCACGGCCTCGGCCCAGCGCGCGGCCGGCGGTTGGAGCAGGCCGTTGTGCACCGAACCGTGGTAGGTGCCGACCGCCAATGTGAGCCAGCGCTCTAGCTCGCGCAGCGTCAGGGCGGCCTTGTTTTCGGAATCGTAGTCGCCGCGCTGGTCAGGGTTGGAGAAGGTCGTTCCCGGCAGTTCGTCGTGAATCATCTGCATCGCCGTGCCGATGATCCGTTCCACGATGCCGCCATAGTGCGGCTGTCCCAGCGGGCGATAGTCCAGCCGGATGCCATGCTGCTCGCAACCCCGGCGCAGGGCCTCGCTCTTGAACTCGGCCGCGTTGTCTAGGTAGAGCAGCAAGGGCTTGCCGCTCATCTGCCAATCCATTTCCACGTTCAGTCCTTCCAGCCAAGGGCGCTTGTCGCAGGCGACATGCACGAGGCACAGGCCAACCGAAACGGCAGACGGCGCTTCCAGCGTGACGACCATGCCGAGCACGCAGCGGGTGAACACGTCGATGGCGAGGGTCAGGTACGGGCGGCCAATAGGTTGCCGGTCGCGGTCATCGACCACGATCAGGTCGATGACCGTATGGTCTATCTGCACCTGCTCCAGCGGCGCGGTCACGGCAGGAGGCTCGCCGCCCACACCTTGTAGGTCACGAGCGGCATCCTGGCCTTCCCGCCGGCGGATGACCTTGCGCGGGTCAAGGCTAGCGATCCGTAAGGCCACGGTATTGCGCGCCGGCACTCGCAGTTTTTGAGCCTTGCACACCTGAGTGACTTCGCGGTGAAAGGCCGCTAGGCTGCGCTTCTGCTTGGTCAGGAACCGCTTTTGCAGTAGCTCGTGGATGACGCGCTCGACCGGTTCCGGCAAGCGCCCCTTACCTTTACCTCCACCGGACTGGCCGGGCACCAGATCCGTCACGAGGCCGCTGCCTTGCCGGGCACGCCGGATCAGAACGTATACCTGGCGCCGAGACAAGCCCAGCGCCTGAGCCGCCATATCGGCCGCTTCGTGCCCGACCGTCTCCGACTGCGCCAACGGACTGATGATCTCCGCACGACGGCGCGCACGCTCCCAAGCCTCATCAGGCAGAGTGGCCACGCCTTGTTCTGGAATCCGTGGGGTGTCCGTCGCCATGCTCACCTCGCTTTGGTGCACACGAGTATTGAGCATAGTCGAGATTGGTGCAGATCACTTCTGATATTGAACTGTCAGGAGCTGGCTGCACAACAGCCATTACGCCCAATCAACTGGTGCAGTCGTCTTCTGAAAATGACATCTTTCAAGGCCTGTGCGAATCAGTTAATAAAACGAGGGTTTTCTTTACTCTACAATTATTAAAGTAAATATATATTTTATAGTTATTGTGGTATAGTGCCTGTAATTGGCATTGAGCACTTGCTGGAGGTACCGCGATGCAGGCCGTAAATGATGAAGCCATCCAGGTAGAGAATCTGAAAATCCGGGCAACCCTGGCTCGCGCCGTGCGCGATACTCTGGTTCAAAACCATCTGACCCAAATCGAAGCCGCCGAGCGTCTTGGCATTTCCCAGCCACGGGTAAGTGCGTTGCTTAAAGGCAAAGCCAGAGAGTTCCGCGTGGACGCCCTGGTCAACATGGCGCTCAAGTTGGGTTTGAACGTATCCCTGGAGGTCGATGCACTCCCTAAGCGGGATGTTCTGACGCCCGGTGGTGTTCTGGATCGCATGTGCGAATCAGCCATTCAACAAGACACAGTGGCCTTTATGGATGACGTGCAGCTTTTCTGGCGCAAGGAGTGGGATTTGGCCCTGGTGCCGGATCCCCACGAAAAAGATGCGCTGAAATATGCGCTCAAGGCCTGCTTCCTGGAGCGCATGGCCGAAGTCTGGTCGGAGCCGCCGAAGTCTCACCCTGCGCAAGCACCTGACTGGTGTCAGCGCGTACCGGCAGTACAAAAAGAATTTTCTGTCATCCCTGAAGAATATCGGGAATTTTACGAGGGAGACTTGGTGTCGCCCATTTTCAGCAAGCGCAATATTTTTGCGCCACGCGACTTCATGTTTTTTGTATAAGGACTTTTCATGTACCAGTATTCCAGCACCGGCAAACAAATCAGTATCCATACCTTGACCCAAGCACTTAAACGCTTGGGTGATTTGCTCCAGAAGGAAAACAAGCGGCTGGAACTCACCTGTTGCGGCGGCATTATCAGCTTGATGTATTTCCACTCCCGCGCCATGACTCAGGATGTCGATGCTATCTTTCCCGAGAATCCGGCCAACAAACAGTTGCTGATTAAACTGATCAAGCAGGTCGGTGAAGAAATGGGGTTGGCGGCTGATGAAAAATCGCTGTGGTTCAATGACAGCGTGAGCTTTTTCGGTCTGGAAACCACGTCCAATGTTATTATTTTTCAGCATCCCTTCCTGGTCTTAAAAGCCGCGAGCTGGGAAGAACTCCTGGCCCACAAAGTTCACGCCTCACGCCATGACAAAGACATTCAGGATGCGGTGCGCCTGTTGAAAGAAATCAAGGGTAAGGAGAAAGAGCAGATTTACGAGGCCGTAAAAAAGTACGCGCCTTTTACCCCGCACGTCCCGGAACCCTTGCTGAGAAAACGTTTTGAAGGGGTCTGGAATATCGCCTTCAAGAAATAGCCTGGGATTTCGTCATGACCGCCAAAGAGAAGTTCCTGACCCAGAGGCAGCGTTACCAGCCGGTGACATTGCCGCAGGACTTCTCCGATGAGGAAATGGCCAGGGACTGGACGCTATCTGAGACCGACAAGAAAGAAGTCAATCGCTACCGCACCAACTCCCGCTTATTCATTGCCATCCAGCTTTGCGCCGTGCGCCTGTATGGCCGCTTCCTAGTGGAGGTCAACGACCTGTCGCGGCGCATTGTGAGCTACCTGAATAGCCAGCTTGAATTGCCGCCATCACTGACCATCAGCACCCCGGATCGAGATGCCACCTTTTCCGAGCAACGCAAGAACATCCTGACCTACCTGGGCTTTTCCAAATACGACGATACCGCACAGGCCAGTCTGGAAACGTGGTTATCCAAGCAAGCGGAACAAGGTTACTTGCCTGACGAATTGTTTCTGCGTGCAGAGCAATATCTTCTGAGTACCAAGGTAATATTGCCGGGGCCAAGTGTCATGGAGCGCTTGATTATCAGTGTCTGCTCCGATGTTCATGAGCGACTGTTTGAATCTCTCTACCAGCAACTGTCCGTGGAAATCCGGCAGGCCATCGATGAGCTGTTGATTGCCGCACCAGGTGATCAACGATCACTGTTCTACCTTCTGAAAGAATATCCACCTTCAGCCACCATCACCTCGATTCAAAGCTACCTGGAGCGTTATCGCTCCCTTGACGGTACCGGCATCGATGCCATTGAATCCAGAATCGTGGATCCGGCGTTTATGGATTACCTCTACAAACTGGCTCGCCGCTACAACGCCAAGGACATCAAACGGTTCAAGGAAAACAAGCGTTACTCGTTGATGCTGTGTTTCCTGCTGGAAACGCGCAAGGTACTGCTGGATCACCTGGTGAAAATGCATGATCAGTACATCCTGGACATGCTGCGCAAGGGCAAGCAGGTTCATGAGAAAAAGCACCGTGAATTTCGCAAACGCCAAAAGAAAGCCATCGATACAGTGCTGGACGCGACCCACTTGGTTCTGGACTGGCCGGATGAGAAGCCGCTGACCAAGGTGGATCTGTGGCAACGCATCGATGAAAAGAAGCTGCTGGAATCGGTGGATGATTTGCATATCTTCAAGCGCCTGGAAGAGCGCGGCTACGGTGATTTGCTGCTGGCTCGCTATCCCAGTTTGCGCAAGTATTTCCCGGAGTTCCTGCACCTGCCGTTCCAGGCCAAACCCGGTACTGAACCCCTCCTGAAGTCCATACAACTGATTCGCCAGCTCGATGCCGGGGAGCTGAAAACCCTGCCCGATGACGTGCCGACCTATTTCATTCCCAAAGAACTGCGGCGCTGCCTGAAAGGCAAAAACGGCAAGATCCAACGCAACGCCTGGGAGCTGGGCGTGGCTATGGCCATGAAGGAGGCCTTGCGCTCCGGGGATCTGTTTGTACCCAAAAGCAAACAGCACGTGTCTTTCTGGGATCTGATGTTGAATCAGCACCGCTGGGAGGACACCCGCGAAGCCGCTTATGAAGACCTACAGCAACCGTTCAAAGACCAGGTGAAAGCGCAATTGATTCTGCAATTCCACCAAAGTGTGGGGGAAGCGGACAAGCGTTTCGGCCTGGATACCTTTGCCGACATCAAGGATGGCAACCTTAAACTGAAGCGCGATGACAAGGCAGAAATCCCTGAGGCGGTGAAGAAACTCCAGAAGGTCATCGATGCCAGTATGCCCACCATTCGCATTGAAGAATTGCTGATGGAGGTGGACAGGGAAACCAATTTCACCCGGCACTTTATCCCGGTGCAGCAACATCACTCCAGGCCCAAGAATTTCTATAAAACGCTGATTTCGGCCCTGATTTCCCAGGCCACCAATCTTGGTGTCGTGGCCATGAGTGCAAGCGTTGATGACGTAACTGTGGACATGCTGCGCCACGTCTTGCAGTTTTACGTGCGCGAAGAAACCATTACGGCGGCCAGCGCCGAGATCGTGAACCAGCACCACCAATTACCGTTCAGTGAGGTACACGGATCCGGCCAGGTGTCGTCATCGGATGCGCAACGCTTCCGGATCCGGGCCGACAGCCTGTTGGCGGCCTATTATCCCCGGTACTACGGCTACTATGAGAAAGCGATCGGCATCTACACCCATGTGTCCGATCAATACTCGGTGTACAGCACCAAGGCCATTTCCTGTAATCCCAGGGAAGCGCTGTACGTCCTCGATGGAATATTGGAAAACAACACCATTCTGAAGATCCGCGAACATACCACCGACACCCACGGCTACACCGAAATTATCTTCGCCTTGTGCTATTTGCTGGGGTATTACTTCATGCCCCGGATCCGCGACCTCAAGGATCAACAGCTCTACCGGGTGGAGCGTAACGTCAATTACGGCGTGTTCACGCCCTTACTGAACAAGACGGCGGATCTGGATATTGTTGAAGAGCAGTGGGATGAAATGATTCATGTGGCCACGTCGTTAAAGGAACGCACGGCTCCGGCACATGTGATTGTGGAGCGACTGACCAACAGCTTTCCCTCCGACCGGCTGGCGAAGGCCTTCACCAACCTGGGCAGGATCATAAAAACCGAATACATCCTGCGTTACATTACCGACAAGGATTTGCGCCGCACGGTTCAGCTCCAACTCAACAAAGGCGAGTATCGGCACAACCTGCCGCGCTGGATCTTCTTTGCCAACCAAGGCGAGTTCACCACCGGTGATTACCTAGAGATTATGAACAAGGCCAGCGCTTTAAGCATGGTGTCCAATGCGATCCTGTACTGGAACACCTCCAGGATCAGCAATATCGTTGATGAACTCAGAAAGCAGGGTGAGACAGTGGATGACGACCTGCTGGCTCATATCTCCCTATTGCCATATAAACATGTATTGCCCAATGGCACTTACTTTATTGAACAAGAGGATACGAAATAGATGGGCGAAATCCACAACTTCCTGCCACGCCTGACAGTCAATCAATTGTTGATCCGCGATCTTATGGCCGCGCAAGCGCCGTGTTTCGCCTTGGGTTATGTGGAGGATCGGAAAGAAAAGTGCGGTTTCATCGCGGTGCGGCCAGAGAGTCCAATACCGAACCAGGTAACGCAGCGAGGCATGAACTTCGGCCACTCAGTTCTTGGCACAAGCCAGTACAAGGTGCTTCACTTTGGGTTTGAATTCTATGGCCATGCGACGTATCACGGCCTGGTACCTGCCGGAAATCCGATCATTCAGGCCGTAATTGCAACCATGCTGGATACCCAGGACTACTTTTTCTTCGCCATCAATCCGGATCAAACCGTCACAGCCTTTCGATCACAATTCGAGGCCCAAGACCTTGCGGGACTACGTACCAACCAAGAACAATTTGGCGAGGACAGCTGCTCTTTAGAGCAGTACGAAAGCGCGGTAAAGACCTTTACTAAAAACCCGGATCCACCGGGTACAGTGATGAACTGGGTATGCAGAAATAACTGGGATTACCTGGATTTAAAGAAGTATCCGCTAGATCTCAATCCCCGGCCATGAAATGAGGCAGGTGAATATTGCGCAGGAATTTACGGTTTGAGGTGGATCCGTGAAGGCGAAACCGTAAGTTTCTGTTCAAATGCCCCCGCTAGTCCTTGTACTACCACTCCTCGGTTGCATCTGTCTGGAACCAGTACTTTTGAGAGCTACTCTAGTAGAACAAATGCGATCAAGGTAACTGCTAGTCCGAAATGTATTAGCATAAGATTATTTGAAGAATCTACGTGGGTTTGTCAACGCTAATAAAAAGTAGCGCATGAAGTGTTACGTTGAAAGTGAGCTTGGGGCTGATATCAATGAAGTTCTTATCAGTAAACTGGCGCCGCCGCAGCAAGAATCCGAGAGCCATAACTACATAAATTGGAAAGGTAACCGACAGACTAAAACTTAGAGCGGCAAGTAGATTAGACATCTCTTCTGGTGTACACCGCTTCAATGACGGGGGTATTTCAGATAGCTGTAGTTGTATTAGTTCAGATAGCGAGCGTCGTCCGAATTACCCGGACGACTTCACATCAATTCGCTGCTTTGCTCGCATGCTCGCTCTTAGCTGGCCTCGCACTAGACAAAGCGCATGGACAGGTCAACAGCTTTACAGTCCTTCGTAATAGTGCCAATGGATATGTAATCTACACCGGTTTTTGCTATCGACAGTAGTGTCTGTTCATTGATTCCCCCGGAGGCCTCAATTTTGGCCTGCTTGTTGGTTCTTTTTACCGCTACGCGCATATCGTCAACGGAGAAGTTATCCAGCATGATAATGTCGGCCTTTGCTTCTAGGGCTTGTTCAAGCTCATTTAGGTTTTCCACTTCAACTTCCACGGATTTACCTGGCGCAAGTTCTCTGGCAGCCCTGACTGTCGCTGCAATGGAACCACAGGCGTTGATATGATTTTCCTTTATTAGAAAAGCGTCATACAGGCCAATACGGTGGTTGAAGCAGCCTCCAATGGTTACGGCGTATTTTTCAGCAATTCGCAGACCGGGGAGAGTTTTTCGGGTGTCGAGCAACTTTACCTTCGTTGATGACACTAGTCCGGCGTAGTGCCTGCAAACGGTCGCCACACCTGAGAGGGTTTGCAGGAAGTTGAGGGCAGTGCGTTCGCCACTTAGCAGTGCTCTGGCATTTCCCGCTATTTCTACAAGACATTGGTCTTTAGCTACTTGCTGTCCTTCTTCGACTTGCCACGAAATTGCAATATTGGGATCAAGACGACGGAATATTTCGTCGACCCATGGAGTGCCGCAAAGAGTCGCCTCCTGACGCGAATAAATTTTTGCGCGGGCGGTTGTATCCAGCGGGATGAGCTGTGCAGAAATATCGCCAGTGCCGATATCTTCGGCTAGCGCTGCATCCACATTTTGCTTTATTGCTGCATTAAGAACGTCTAAATCAATCATGAGCTGGCTTTGCCTCATTCAAAAAAAAGCCGGCCCATAAAGAGCCGGAAATAACGCTGGGTGGAACAGATGAGCTCAAAACTGGCCGAGAATAATCCTGAGAGTCACGAAATCCCTTTTTTGCCAAGCCCTTACCATTGCTGGAGCTTCTTCTCCTCACGTTCTTGAGGATCAGACCAGTCGGTTTCCTTCGGGATAATACCTTGCCAAGAGGGAATAATCTGCTCAGGTCCTTTGCGAAATATGGATTTTTCGAACGCCTTGCCTTCCTCTTGGTACTTGCTCAACTGAGCCATCATATAGCGGCGAAATTCCACTACCGCAGCGTCGCCAGCACCTAGTGTATCTTCAGAGCGATTGGCAATGGGGCCCATGGTGATCCACATAGCCATGTCCTGATTGGGAATGCCGATGATCCCGGTAAAGTTACCGTCCTTCATCATCTGTCGGTCTTGTTGGAACCAATTGCTTAGGTTGCGCTTAGAAACCCAATTTTGATCTAGATGTTCGCCCAGTGTCGCACCTAGAAAGGCGCGCCATTTTTCGGTGTCCATGGCGTTCTCACCCCAACCAATGAAATGGAATGCGGTGTTGGTGTCGTCAATAGGAACATTGATGTTTGCGACATTGTAAGACGCGTTCGGCGGGATCAGCACGGTCATCGGGGAAACGAAGACTGAGGTCCGCACATAACTGTGAGTATCCGCCTTTTTAATAGGTCTTCTGATAGCAGCGTAGTGGAAGCCATACTCGGTTGATTTGGAGCGCATGCTCGGGTTCTTGTCCGTAGAGGGTCGGTACCAAGCGTTGTCATCAGCCTCAGCCTGAACGACACGTGAAGGAACCATGTCGCTGGAGTGAAGGCTGGAGCTGTGTGAGCTGTCAATCGCGCCCTCAAGAATCTGCGCCCAGTTACACGGAATTTTGATCTTGGCAATACTGACTTTGGTATCAGCGTTGGGGGCCCATGCCGGCGGAATAAATTCAGGTACGCTATTTGCCTCCCCAAGGAAAACCCACACCAAGCCTGCCCATTCTTTGACAGGGAGAGCGCGGTGCTTGACCTTGTCTTTCAAGGGGCTCTCCGGCGGCTCAGAGGGCATATCCACGATGTTGCCGTGGCGGTCCATTTTCCATCCATGGTAAAGACAGCGCAGGCCACATTCTTCATTTCGTCCCATCACCAGTGAGGCGCGGCGGTGGGGGCAAAGCTCATCCATAACACCAACTTCGCCATTACTATCGCGAAACGCAACGAAGTTTTCCCCCAGCAACCTTACCTGGATGGGCTTGCCATCGGCTTCTGGAATTTCCTCCGATAAGCACGCGGGCATCCAATAGTGACGCATGATTTTCCCCATCGGGGCGTCGCCCTCAACTCTGCACAATAGTTCGTTTTCGGCTGGGGTTAGCATTCTGCCTCCTAATAGACCACGAGCAAAAGAATTGCATTTGATGCCCATAAATATACTTCTATATAGATATTTATTCAAGCCTTTTGTTTTGCCGCAATTGAGGCTCCAAGTTATGTGTGCACCGTGTTGAAAAAGGCGCTGCGAACGCAATTTCCGTGAATTCTCAGATCTCGATTTTGGTCTATGAGTGACTATTTTTCGCTGACGCTTGGTCTTTTTAGGCTGCTTGGTTTCAAGTTGATGGTGGTGAGTCCGAGAGAGAGTGGGGAATAT
>CENL01122005.1_pt1 | contig 18942 bp, 19 predicted proteins | sample 530221 | NCBI WGS metagenome assembly CENL01 (sample SAMEA2619791, study PRJEB7988) | marine metagenome | isolation source: saline water (ENVO:00002010), including
GCGTTGTTGGGGATACGGAAAATTTTCAAGTTTTATTGGATGGTGGAAAAAGTTTTATGATGGGGAAGGTTGACGATGCAATAGTTGCTGAAGGCTCAACAGATACTTCTCCGGGTTTTACGGGATTTGAGGAAGTAAGTCATATAATAGTAGACCCGGGTTCTAATGAGGGTTCTATAGAAATTTTCATTGCTAGTACGAGTTCATAATGGCAACGTTTGAAGAACAAGTAGAAGCATTAACAAGTCTTGCGATAGATAGCGGTTCTGCCCCTACGCAAACGGAGCTTACTCAATTTTTAACTGATGGTGCTAAAGAGATAATTAACAAAATGCCTAGAAGTTTGTTAGAGCTTTGCTCTGCTGAGCAAACTTTTACATCTGGGACGGCTGCTACTTTAAATACTGGTAAAATTTTAAATGTATTTAGAAGTGACGGAGATATAAAACAACCCTGTCGTGCCATACCCTCAAGTCTTAAAGGTAAAGCTTCAGACGCTGAAGAGATGACATACGCTACTACAACAGACCCAGTTTATTATATAGATAATAATACCATTGATGTATTACCCAATGGTGGCTCCTGTTTTTATTCTGAAGTTCAATATCCAGCAGTGGCGTATGGCAGTGATGCGATATCAGTTTTCCCGGATGAGGCAGAATACCTTGTAGTTTTATATGGGGCTATAAAATCATTGCAAAATGTGCTAGGAAGCCAATCTTCTAGTCTTAATAATAATGATGGTATATCAGATGCATTTACAGCGTGCCATACTGAAATAGATAAATTGGCTAATGAAATAATTATTCCAGTGCCCCCAGTTATTCAGTCTGTGGAGTACACTCACCCTAGTAGCTTTACCTCAGCCTCATCTAGCTCCGTTAGTCCTATCACTGTAGATAAAGTTGATAAGGCTGACATAAGCGTTCATGTACCAACATATACTGCTCCAACGATTGGTGACCAAACTGAAGAGTTAACTGCAGCTATGCATGCTGATAGCTCTGGATATGGAACTGATGCTGACTTTACAGATTTCTCTAAATGGTTTTCTGTTGTTGGTGAGTTTATTGAGGACGAAGAGGATATTGACTTAGCTAGGGTGCAAATATCTAAAATACAAACATATATTGCAGCATATCAAAGCGCCTTACAAAATCAATTATATACTTTTAATAAAGAAAACGAAAAATATAAGGCGAATATACAAGCTGAACTTGCTAAGCATAACTCAGACATTCAAGCCAATATAAGTCAGGCAAATATAAATGCTCGCGATGCACAGCAAGAAGCTGCTCAAGCTACTGATGTAAGTAAATTTACCGCATCTCAACACCAAGCACAGATATTGACAGAAGCGGCTAAAACTATGGATGCAATCGTTGGAGACAACAGCAATAAAATGCAAAAACATTCAAACGAAGTTCAAGCATATCAAGCTAATGTGTCTAAAATAGTACAAAATGCGCAGGCATACCTTGCTGAAATTCAATCAAGACTTGCTGTTGACACGACTAAATATACGTGGTATGAAAAACAACAAGCCAAACTACAAGCCGATTATGATAAAGGCTTGCAAGCATTAGGAGGTTAGGGTGGCGATTGATAAGGCAGTTGTAAATATCTCCGCATCTCTTTTACCTGATGAGATTAAAACATCAGTGGGTGCAAACATAGTATACGATTTAAATGATGTTGGGAATAATAATAAATGGATTTATTCTTTAACTATAATAAACAACGCAAATGAAGATGCGATATTAGCTTCTATACCTTTCTTAGGTCAAGGTACTACAGAGCAAGGTAGTACTGCAACTTCCAATGGAACAGACGATGTAGTCTTCTTTTTTATAAAGCACACTGGAACAAGAGATGGGAGTACATCATCTTCAGATAAATTATTTCTTAATCTTAGTGGTGGAGACCCTAGTTCAGGAGGTTCAGTTGGGGATATTATTATAGAACCTAATGAGTGTTTTTTTGCTAGACTTTCCAATACTGAAATAGACGATATCAATGTTGAAGCAGATGGTTCTAGCAATATACAAGCTATGGTTTTTGCAATTATTGATGATGGAGGGGTGTAATGGCAGTTCATTCAATTAGCGTTAAAGAATTAATCAGTAGGATTAAATTAGTGTTTCCTTCGGCTCCAGAAAATTATATATTAAATCTAATAAACGACGCTTTAGTTGAGATTGGAACTCATAAGGTAAAAGTAGCTCATGCTAAAATAAGCACAACAGCAGATAAAATGTATTATGATTTATCTGACAATGCTGAAGATTCTAGTGGTAATAAATTAGAAGCGAATCAAGTATTGAGGGTTTATCTAATGGATAATGAAGGCGACTATATACAGATACCTAGATTAGTAGATAAAGACTTATTATTAAGCGATATAACAAGTGAAGACAGTATAAATATACCGGATTAATTATGGCAAGTAGTATTAAATACCCAGAAAATCAAGCATTATATTTCATAGAAGGCGACAAATTAGCCATCATTACAAAGGTAGATTCTTCTGGTAGTAGTAGAACTAGCTCAAGAAAGCAATGGAAGGCTATATCTGAAGCAGTAACAGATGGAATCTTAATACATTACTATTCTGAACCCAATAGCGTTACCTCAATAAAAGATAGCTTAGATATTGATAACAGTCTTGAAAGAGCCGTAGTGGATTATGTAAAGAAATGTTTATATATGGATAAGGCTGGAGCTGGAGATATCAACTCTATGCAAGGAGCTATTGCGATGGCAAACCAGCATGAAAAGAAATTTAAAGAAACTGTTCAAAAGTATGGAATAAGAAATAAAGATAAGACTGGTGGAAGTAGAATAGTTAAAGTACCAAATTTAATTTAATCAGATATAAGATAAAAAATTATTTTAAAAACACAATTTGCCCATGAGAATACCCAAGCTCTATAAGGCATAAAAGGAGAAAATAAGATGGGCATATATAATTACACTGCATCAGAATCGGGCAATGTAGCACTAGGACAGACTGGTTCAGTTTTTGAAGATGGGACAACTGCAATATCAGGAAAAAAGATTGTTGCAATTCAATTCTTAGCTGATTCTACATTTACAACACTTACTCCTGTAGACTCTAATCACATTGGGACTGCTGGTGGTAATGGAGATGCGATAGACACCTCAAATACATTTCCACAAGGGATGACTATTGTTGGTAGTTGGACTGCTTTCACTTTAGCAAGTGGAACAGTTATAGCTTATTTAGGTTAATTCTATGTTAGGCATAGGTCTATCCTTATATAAGGGTGCTGTAACTATATTAACTTATATTACAGACAATCTGTTACAGTATTTTAATATGAAGAATACTTCTCCTGAGTTATTTCTTGAGGGGAGTGCTAGTTTTGATGGGACTAATGACTATATAAATTGTGGTGATATAGATACTTTTTCTGGCAATTTCACCATAGCAACTTGGCTTAAATCAACTACCAATGGTGCTTTAGTTTGTTCTAAGAGAGATACAGGAGGGGCTAATAATGGGATATACGTTGACCTAAATGGTAATGGCTTAAGGGTGCTTTTAGACACAGCAGATGGAAATACTATATTATCTGATAGCACGACTACAACTGATGGGAAATGGCATCATGTAGCAATTACAAGAAATAGTGGTACAATTTCAAATTATATAGATGGTGTGAAAAATAGTTCTACTGCATCTGATTCAGATGACTTAGATAATAATGCAAATTTTGAAATTGGTGCATGGAGTGGTTACTCCTCTCCTGTGTGGTTTACAGGCTCAATGGCAAACTTTGGGATTTGGAGTAGGGCTATATCTCAAGACGAAATATTTGATTTGATGTATGAAAACTATTCAGATTTATCAGCAAGTTTAGCAACGGGTTTAGTCAGTTGGTATTCATTAGCATCCGATGCAAACGATTCTAAATCAGCAAATAATGGAACAAATAATGGTGCAACATTTCTTTCTTCTGCATATGGTGTAAACTCTCTATTTAAACCAAGATTATCAAATGAGGTAAGCACCCTAGACTATCCAAGAGCAACAACCCATACTGCAAGAGCTGTAAGCTTTGATGGAAGTAATGACTACGTTACAATCCCCGATACTAATGATTTTAGTTTTGGCGATAGTAGTAGCGATTCTCCATTTAGCGTATCAGCTTGGTGTAAAATGACTACTGCAAATCGCTATACAGTTGCTACAAAAGGCGTGTCAGATGGTGGTGACTTCGAATGGATGTTGACACAGAGTGGCACAAACTTTGATTTCTACATATGGGACGAGGATACAAATGGCAGTCGGTACGTTAATGTAGCAGGGGCAACCTTCAATCAATTTGTGGGTAAGTGGACTCATATAGTGGCTACTTATGATGGTTCTGGTAATCGTTCAGGGATGAAGATTTACCTTAACGCTGAGTCTCAAACGCTTGGGGGTGCAGATGATGGAAGCTATACTGCGATGGAAAACCTAGGTGGGGCGTTAACAATTATGAAAGAGCGTACTAATTATGGAACTGGGCTGATGAATAGTTTTAGGATTTATTCTGCAGAGCTTACCCTTGCCCAAATTAAAGAAATTTATGAAGCTCCTGAACAAGCCTTACCAACTGGAATTTCTGCATCAAATTTAAAAGTAAATCTCCCTATGCAAGAAGGAAGTGGAAAGGTAGCAATAGACATATCAGGAAATAATAATCATGGCGAATTAGTTGGAGCAACATGGGCAACTGGTGAAGATGGTGGATTTCAATCTGCGCTAGTTCGCTCAAGAAGTGTTTTTCACAGTACAGAAGGCACAGGTGCAGATGGTAGCAATTATTCATTCGTAAGGGGGACAGGAACTCCTGCTCTTGGAACTACATGGAGTTTATCAGCTTGGATTTATACAGGTGCATCATTTGGTGGTGGTGGATATAGTTATTACCTTAGGTATAATGAAGAAATATCAATTACTATCTTAGAAAGTGATGGGAGGCTATACTCATTCCCTCACCCATATAATGATAGTAGTTTTAATAGATGGAATATAGTTTTATCGCCAAATAAATTTTATCATATAGTTTTAGTCGGGTCAGGAGGTAGTCCATTTGTGAAGGTATATTTAAATGGTGTAGCTCAAACTACAGCCAACCATGACAGTAGCCAAGCAAATGCACCGGGAACAGTAGACGTAACAGCGACCACCTCTGAATTGTTAATTGGTGGGTTTGACCATACAAGTAACGGAAATGAACCTGAAGGTGCTATAATAGATGAAGTAGCAGTTTGGGATAGTTCATTAACTGGTACAAATGTGACTGACTTATATAATAGTGGAGTGCCTTATGATGCTACTAATATAGCTAGCGATGACTTACAAGGTTACTGGAGAAATGAAGGTGCGAATCAATGGACTGATTTATCAACAAATAGTAATCATCTTACTCCAAGCAATGTAAAAACAGCATTACTAACAGAAGGGCTAACTTCAGGTAAAGATGGGTTAGGTTTTACCTTATCTACTACAGACCAAATTTCAAACGGATTACGCTTTAATGGCTCTGATAATGTAATGATATACAATAGTACTCAGGTAGATAGCTCACTTCAAGCCCTTGATAATAATCTTACTGTTGAATGTTGGATTAAACCTTTTGAAGTAACTGGTGATGATGGCTCAGACTGGAAAGGATATTACACTATTGCTGAACTTCGAGTTGAATCAAGTTCAGGTTATCATATTCCATTTAGTCTTTCGGTTAATAATAGTAAATTACGTTTTGGGGTTAGTGACAATGCCACGTCTTCAGATGAAAAGCTAGATAGTGGTACAACCTTAGTAGTGGACACTTGGTATCATGTAGCAGTTACATTAGATGGCAACGCAGTAAAGATGTATATTAATGGGACTCTTGATGGTACAGGAAGTGGAACTCTTTCGACTGCAACTGGTGATAGAAATGTAGGTACTGAATTATCGAATCTTATACTGGGTGCAAGAACAGCTAATAATGGAGACCCTACAGCGCATTTTAAAGGTTTAATAGATGAGTTTAGAATCTATAATAGCACATTAAGTAGAGCACAAATTAATCAAAATAAAGCACATCAATCAAGGAGTTAAGATGCTTGGGCAATATACACACTATATAAAATTTAATAATACAACTACCTCAAAGAATAAAAGAGTTACAGATAGGTATGACTGGATTACATTAGACGATGATGAAAACGAAGTTACTAATCAGGCAAAATTAAGTGATTTAATTACAAATCATCCGCATTACTTTGCGCCTATTTACGCCAAAGATGACTCCGAATGTATTATTAAAACAGATTTTACACTAGCTGAATTAAATGCTCTACCTGCCACATTCGTAGTGTATACAAATTCAGAGGTAATTAACTATAAAAACAACTCAACTAAATGGAACAAATCAGAATGAAAACAATACTTACAGCATTATTAATAGCAACTCCAGTAACGAATCAACCAGCAGAACCAGTAGAAACAGAAATTGTTCTAGCTGAAGACGTAAAGAAAAAGAAGAAGAAGGGTAAGAAGATGGTTGGTAAAGGAAAGAAGAAAAAGAAAGGTTTCTTTTCAAAGGTATTTGGTTCTAAGTAATTAATGAATCGTAAAGTTAAAAAACTAAAGAATGGAGATTTTAAAATTGTTTATAAGAACATTAACACCTCTTATGATATTCCTATTAAGTACTCTTTCTCATCTTAATTGCTCGAATGGATGGGCGGTAATGGGATATGAAATAACACCTATGGATAGTGTCAATACTGTATTTATTGAGATTTTAGATACTGATTCTATAATGCATTACTACCATGAGAGTGTATTTGTAAAAAATAACTGGTGCTATATACATAACCAATTAGAAGATGTAAAGAAGGCTTATGAGTGATGTTGACACAGCAAGAAGTTATAAAGGAGCTTTAGTAGATGATAACGCAATTATTTCTCTCAATCTTAAATGGCTTGGACAAATTTTATTTTTGGTTGCATCATTGGTGTATGCGTATTATAAAATTGAAGTTAGGATTACATCCCTTGAGAATCAAGTTATTGTTTCAAATGAACAAATTGGGAATCTACTTGATAAACACATCGTGGAAGAAAGGATTGAAAGAAGAGAGTTGGCAGAGAAAGTAGCCTTTTATGAAAAAGAATTTAATATAAATCCCCTTTCTTGGGGTAAGAAAAAGCGGAAATAATGGACACACAAACACTGCTAGATAGTTATATGACTTTAGGCGCCTCGGGGTTTTGCGTTGTATTTTTAGGTTACATGTTAGTAAACTTAATGAAAAGCCAAACAGCCCAGTCAGAAAGCCTAGATAACTTAGCTATTAGTCAAGCAAAGTCAGAAGAAACAATAACAAACATAGAAGGTATTTTACTTAAATTGTTAGACAGAATTCAAAGAGAATCAGAAAATCAACATGGTTCTTCAGCACGTAGGCATGAAGCTTTGATGAAAGAAATTGACGATTTATCTGATAAAATTAGTTATATGTCTGGAAGATTAAACGGAGGAGGTAAGCATTGAACAGTCAAGAAGATTTATACGGGATGATGGTTAAGTTTGATGAAAGACAAAAAACTATTTTTAATACCTTGATTAGAGTAGAAAAACATTTGGAAAGATTGAATGGTAAGGTAGCTGAGCATGAAACCAGTATTGCTAAGATGCAAGTTTGGGGTGGTGTAGCTATCGTTAGCTTTCCTTTAATAATAAACATAGTAATGAGGTTGGTGTAATGAAGAAACTAATTAAAATGCTCAAAGACTTGCTCAATGGGTTAATAAAATCACAAGTAAAAGTATTACAAAGCGAGGCTTTTGAGAATCAATTAGCTACTAAGATTGCGGCAAAGATACCAGACGTTCCCGGATTTGGCGACCCTGAACAAAAAATGGTTGCTAAGATGGCTATTGACATGTGTACAGACAAACTAGCTGAAGCAGTTAACCTAGAAGCAGACTGATGCCAAAGTTTGGTAAAAGAAGCAAAGAAAGATTGAAGGGCGTTGACTCAAGAATAGTTAACGTCCTAAATGAGCTTATAAAGATTATGGATGTAACAATCATAGAAGGATTGCGAAGTGAAGAACGGCAGAAGGAGCTATTGGCTAAGGGGGCAACGAAAGTAAAGTACTCTAAACATATGGAAGGCAAGGCTGTAGACTTAGCCCCCTATCCAATAGATTGGGAAAACAGAGATGGATTCCACTATATGGGTGGTATGATTAGAGGAATAGCTCATAAGCTTGGTATTAAGATAAGATGGGGTGGAGATTGGGATAGTGATGGAGATGTTAAGGATAATGGTTTTGATGATTTGGTACATATAGAAGTAAGGGATTAATGGCTAAGCAATTTTTAACTATAGATAATTTTGGCAGGGGTATTAACAACGTTAAGAACCCTAGAGATTTAGCCACTGCTGAAGTTGCAGATTGTAGAAACTGGAATATATCCAAGAATGGAGAATTAATTCCTAGGTCTGAGTTTGCAACAGCCACTAATGGCTCTGCATTAACTCTATCAACTAATACAGTGCCAAACATAACTGCATCTTTAAATGCTGGTTATGGATTACATTACTTTGAGCCCGATTCAGCAACTGGAGTACATGGGACTAGTATCACCGGAACAAATACAACCACTAATCCTGCTCAAGGAAATGTAGATGGCTCTACTAGTAATTATAGTTTAATATTTACAGGGGAAAACATACAAATATGCGCTGCTACTTCTGGCTCTATATCTTTCTGGACTCATCCTAATCAAAAATTATATGACGGAACAATATTTCCATTTAGGATAGTCGTATCTGGAACGAGTTCAAATGATGGTGAATATTTAGTTACTAGCCTCGCTAGTATTGGTACTGGAACTTATGCGAGTGTTACTTGGAATAGTACAGGAACCGCTATGGTTTGTGATGGTGTAACGTTTACAAATGAAGCTATCAATGCAAGCACTACAGTAACAATTAAAAAGCCCGGATTTGTTGGAGATGCAATGCTTGCTATTGGCGATGCAGATACAAATAGAGTTTATATTTATAAAGACAGTACCGATGCTATACATTCATTTACAGACACAACGATGAATAATGCAAGTGCCGCATTTACTGGTGGAGTAACATCAATCTCTAGTCAGCAATGGAGGTTAGATGGCTATAATTCTAATTTAAAAGTTGGTCAAGTTATTACCTCTTCTACTTTTGGAAAATTAAACCCCAATACTCAAGTGATGAATATAAATTCTATGTCTGATGGTAAATTTTACTCAAATAAAGTTCCTCGAATAGAGGTTGCTGAAAATACAACATACACATTTAGTGATTCTACAATAGACTTAAATAGAGCACCATTAGACTGGTCAGGAGTGGCGGCTAATGAGAAGCCTAAGTTTGTGTTTTATGAGGTAGATGGAGCTTTAAGAATTGCTGATGGGAATTTAAATAATCAAACAAAGCCAAAGTGGTATGGATATATTGACAGAAAAGTGCTAGTAACTGCTGGAAGCGGTAGTACATATGTAAGCCCTCTGGAAACATCATTTAATGCTAAGCCGGGTTACTATATTGAAGAAGGTGGATTAGGCAAACCTTCAAGCGCTCCATTTACTGCTCATGGAAGTGTAAATAATAGTGATGAAATGCCTGTAGATGGAAGAGGTTGGGGTCTATCTGTGACTGCTAGCTCTGAAATTGGAGAATGGGAAGGTTTAACTTATGAATTTGCATCTTCTTTTATTTACGATGGAAACCAAGAATCTACATTGAAAAAATATAATGCTCAATATACCCATAGTGCTGGGTTTAAAATGTTGGTAAACGTTTTTGCTCAAAGGGGTAATACAGGTGAATACCCAAGAAGGGTTTCAGGTGGAAGAATATATATAAGGGAAGCCGGTAGTAATGATAAGTACACATTGTTTGTAGATATTGATATTACTGATGGTGCTAGGACAAATTTAATAGAAGATTATTATCAATGGAGAAGAGCAGATGGCGCCTCTGGTATAAGTGAATTTAGAATTACTGAAAATAATACTGAAGCTGATTATCAATCTGACCACTGGGTTATGGTATCTGATAGACCAAATCAAGACACATACGATTCTATAAATACTTTTTCTCCAGATATGAAGCAATATGCGTTTGGGGGAATCTTCTATTCAACTTACCAATGTGCTGTAGTAGCTGGTCAAAGGGTATTTGTTGCTAATGTTAAATTTAACGACGGGAAAGCAAACCAAAGAGAAGACTTAGAAAACAGAGCTAAGCATTTTGGGGATAGGATAATGTTTAGTCAAATTGGTAAATATGATACATTCTTACCGCAGAATACAATAGATATTTCAAAAGGTGATAGTGAGAGCTACCAAGCATTGGCTTATTATGGAGATAGGCTTCTTGCGTTTAAGCAAAGAAAAGTTCAGGTTATAAATATAGCAGCCCCCTCTCCAAGTCGTTGGTTTTTAGAAGACACAGTAGAGTATGCTGGTGTTGATAATCAATACTCAGTATGCAACACTGAAAATGGTGTAGTCTGGGGAAATTCAAATGGAGCATTTTTATATAATGGTAGCGAAGTTGTTAATATATCAGAAGGTAAGATTGCAAACACAGGTCAAACATCTTACTCTTCTGTAAATTGGTCTGGGTTCATTAATCCTAATGTAGGATATATAGCAGAAACAAAGCAAGTAATATTTGTAGACTCAGCTACAACAGGAGAGGATGCTTTCTATTATGATATGCAGTATAAATCTTGGTATTATGGTGCCAATGCAGCTCCAAATGCTAACAATAGCGGGGTTACTAATGGGTCTTCATTTAATCCAAAGATGTCTAACTTTGTAAACACTAGCTCTGGAAAGCTAATTGCTGCTTACGATACCCAAAGCACTAACCTTGGTGACGCTGGTGCAAATAAAGTTGTGTTAACATATCACCAAACAGCAGAGCAAGGGCATAAAAACTACTTAGTTCAAACAAAAGATTTAGACTTTGGAAATCCGGGAAGAAAAAAGAAGGTGTATGCAATATATATTAATTACAGACATAGCGGAAGCACTGCAATTAATGACTCTGAGGTAGAGTATATGAGGGATAATAATGGAAGTTGGGCTAGTTTTAATGCAACTTCGTCTACAATACCTCAAACACATTCTTCTAATAATAACTATTCAACATTAAAGCTACGATTGTCAGATTCAGGTGGGGTCTCTTGCCAGAGTATGGCTTTTAAATTTAACTTTGACAACTTAAATGAAGATTCTAAATTTGCACTTAATGATATTGTAATTGAATACAGAGTCTTATATAAGAGAGCCGCATGAGTAATAGAGATATAAGACGTTTAATGAATTCATCTGGAGAGGCTTTTAACGTAGACGTTCCAATCGGTCACGATGACCCAGATGGAGAGACTAGCTTTACTATGAGTAGTAATAGGCAGTTGTCTTTAAGTAGAAAACATGGTAACAGTATATGGAAAACATATCTTTCTAATGACGGTAATCAGTATGTTGATAAAGATTTAAGAGTAGAAAATAACACTAATACAGGAAAGTTAGAATACAGAAGAGAGTTTGTGGATTATAGAGTATTTAAACACAGCTTTACAGATGACTTACCGGGCTCAAAAATTTATGTACCTTGGCAAGGTACTGGAGAGCAGACAACAATATTAAATTCTACAAGTGGCTATCTCTCTCCATATAATATGACTTGCCATAAGGTTTTATTTAGAACTCCAGCTATAGATACAGCGGCTACAGATATTGTATTTGGAATAGATAAGATAGATAGTGGTGATAATACAATAGACTCTATATGTACATTTGACGCTACGAGTAACTGGAGTGATAACACAAATTTTACAATAAATAAATCAGATTGGAGCGCCTCTCCTACAGTAAGTTCAGGCGACTTAGTAGGAATAAGTTTAACCGCTGATAACACTAATATAGTTACCAGTGAAAAACATTTCCATATGACATCTGTATGGAAAATAACTATAGTAATTTAAAAGGTAATATTATGAAGTATAAATCAATTAATGGATATTTAGGTGGTGGATACATGCCGAATAGGTATCAAGATGGTGGTGGGGTATCTAATAAGGCTCCTATAAGAGCAGGTAATACTTACTCTAATTTACGAAGTGGAGATACAAGTTGGTTGAGAAATTTTCTACTGCAAAAATATACAGACGAAAAACAAGAAGAAGCCCTAGCAAAAATTACAAAATCTATAAAGAGAGCAAAGGAAAGAGAGAAAAATATATTATCTGGAGGAAAGTTTCTTGGTAAAATTGCTTCACTTGTTACTCCAAACGATATGGCTTGGCTTAAACCAATTACAAGGATGATAGGTCAAGCAACTGGGGAGTGGGCTGGGAAAAAGGTTTCGGGTTCTGGTGCATTTAATCCGGGAGCTAAAAATTATGAAGGATGGGGGAGAGGTCAACTTGGTAAAGTTTTAAAATCCCAACAGGACTTCGAGGATAAAGGAGGTGATAGGGTATTAGCGGCTGGAGCAGACGAAACTATAAATCTGCTTAAGAGTATGGCTAGTGATGCTGCTATGGTACCTAAGGCTGCTGGAGCTGGAGCTGGTGCTGATGTAATACCAGATAAGAGTAGCGACTTAGGAGCATCAGACACATTGACGAACCTCGCAGGAGAATTAAATACAAATCTTGACGTAGGAATGGAAGGCTTGAAAGAAGTTGATACTTCTCAGTTGACTGACTCCTTAGCTGACTATTCTAGTGATGAATTACGAGGATTTGACTTAGCGGGGATAAATAAGCAAGATGGAGGTAAGGTGTCGTTAAGAGATTATACTGGAAATCTTCTAGACTCCACTACAACTGATAGTCTACAACAGGCGTTGGTTAAAAAACCTATGATAGATTTTTTTACAAGAACTGAAATGAAAAATAGAAATAACATACCGTATGCGACAATACAGAATAGAGTTTTATCTGGTAAATTAGAACCCTCGGATGCATTAAATATGTTATTAAACTTTGAAAAGATGAATTATATGAGAACAAAAAAAGACACTGCGAATATATTGTTTGATAGGTTGAAAGAATCTGGGTATCAAGACGGTGGTATGGTAGAAGATAATTTAATGAATATGAAGGGCGGTGGTCTTATTAACCCAATGTCTTATGCAAGGAGGATAGTATAATGCCAGACACAGTACCAGCAATGTTAGAACCCGGAGAATTTGTAATAAGAAAAGACGCTGCGGCAAAGATAGGAGATAGGAATTTACAAATGTTAAATAACTACGACAGACTCGAGAATGGTCATACAGACATAGACGAAATAATAGCTTTAAGTACTTTAAATGGCGCAGTTAATATGAGTCACGGGGGTAATGTAATGAAAGAACCTCAGACTGGATACTTTCAAGACGGTGGAAAAGTAAATGATATGAGGAATAGAACAGGTGGGTACAGCATTGGCGTTACTGACTCATTGGGTATGGCTTATAAAGGATTAGAAGATGTAACAAATGTTCTAAAGACCGCTGGGCAAGGAAGTAGATACAGTGCTCTTAACAAACCTCAAAGGGAAGCCTTGGATGTATTAGACGAATCTGGTGTATATGATATTAAAAAAGCTTTAGAATTCTTAGACCTTATCTCTGAAAATAGAGCAAGGAAAACTGGGTATAACACATTTATACCTAGAAGTTCTGAAGATAGAATAAGACTTTTAAGAAAAGGTAAGATTCCTGAGATGCAAGAAGGTGGTTGGGGAGGCTCTACTTATGATATTCTTAGAGATGCTGAAGAAAATGTAGGTGCAAGGGTGGCTCAAGCGGATGATAGAGAACAGTGGGAGGCAAGTGCAGTCCCAGATATGACTAGTTTCCTTGAAGCTCAAGACGCTGATAGAGCCGCTGGTAGTCAAACACTTAAAGCAGCCCAAGTAGGTGCTGATGCTTCTATGGCTAAAACCGGTTTAAACGTGGGAACTGTATCGGATTCATTAAGTAAAGGAAGAGCAGATTTGTATGGCGCATACGCAGATAAATCTATACAAGGAGTTTCATCTGCATTAGATAAAGCAAGAATGGACGCTACTATGAACTTAGATGCAATGATTAAAGGTGGGGCTCAATCTGCTGAAACATTACACAGATTTGAAGAACATCCAGATTATGGAAGAATTTACAAAGTTAGTAATATCGACATAGATGACCCGAATGGAAATCTGATTGCACCAATGTTCAATAAAGGAATATTTGATAACGCTAGGAGGTACAATATGGATTACATAATGGTAAATGACGAGATGTATCAATTTGATGGTTCTCATTATACTAAAATGCAATAACAATTATTAATTACACAAAGGAATTTTATGAGTCTAAGAATACAAAGATTACCAGAAATAGTAATTCAAGAGGCGCCAAACCCTTGGGCTGAAGCAGCCGATAATATCTCTAATGCCATAACACAAATGAGTAGCCCTGAGTATCTTCAGGCTAAAAGAAGGGAGGAAAGAGATGATGCTCGCCTAAAGTTAGAACAAAATAAGGCAAAGTTATTAGAAGATGAATACTTCTTTAATAAAAAAAGACAAATGGAACAAGACATTGTTGATAATGAGAAGAATGAATTAGACATTAAAAAAAGTAAAATAGCTTTAGATGATACAGAGTGGCAAAATTACTGGACAGATACACAAGATATTTTAAATTCATCTTTAGAAAATATGGGAATAGATGAGAAAGCAAATTACGATATTTCGTCTTTACTTCCTAGTGGAAAAAATTATAAACATCTCACTAGGGCTAAAAAACTATTAGAAAAACGTATGGAGCCATTTAAGTATCAAAATGATAAAGCCAACAAAAGGCGGGAAGATTTAAATAAAAACCTTGGAACGGATTACTCATCATTAGATAATGACCTTTTCCTTAGTGAAGGGTTTCAGGATATTATTAAAGACTCAATAAGGCAACGGTTAACCGGTGCAATGACCCCTGAGCAGGAACAAAGGTTAAGCTATTTAACTTTTAAGATTAAACATCAGACAGATAGGGTAGAAAGATTTCAAGACCGATACGAATCGTCTACTAGCAGTGCAGAAAGAGCAGCTATAAGTGACAATCTAAACAATTCTGAGCAACAACTGGATAGGTTATACTCTGAAATTGAAGGAATCTTTAATGTAAAAACCAAAGATAAGACTGATGATATAATAATAGACCTCGACGATATAGATAATCAAAATAACGATGAGGAACCTAGCTCTGGTTTTCTTGATAAGATATTAAGTAATTTAAATACCACATCTGCGTCAAATAAGCCAAAAAAATTAGCTCAGCCAGATATAGATATTTATGATATGGAAAATAGTCCAAGCATATGGGAAACACTTAACTTACTTCCGGGATATAGTAGTGACAACCCAATAGAAAACACCGCTAGGAATTTTGGCGAAGGATTGGACAATTTATTTGCTCCAGATAATGACCTATTTGAAGATACTATTTCAGCAATGGTGAAATCTAAAGGAGCTGTTAAAGGTCTTAGATAACAATGACAAAAGAGCAATTACTACATAAAGCAAGAGAAGGGAACCCCTCTTTATTAAATGTGTCTGACGATGATGCATTTGCATTGATAAAACAAAAGTACCCTGATATAGAAGATAAGATTTCCAACCCTATGTATAAGCCTATTCCTTTTGGTGATAGTAATATAAATACTAGCATATGGGACTCAATGCCTAATGCGCTTAAAAAAGGATATAATAATTCCTTGCAAGGTATGGCTCACGAAATAAGAACAGGAAATAAAAGATTTGACTTATCTGGATACGAGCCTAGTGTTATTGGGGACTTGGGGGCAAGTATAGCATCATTTTTTATGCCTTTAGATTTGATAACCACTGGTGCTACCGGAGGTATTGGGGCTACTGTTGGAAAATCTGTAGTTAAAAAGTATGTTTATAAAAAATTATTAAGGAATGGAGCAAACAAAAAAGTAGCATCGTTATCCGCTGAAAAAGCTGGAGAATTTGCAGCTAGGACTTCTGCAAGTGCAAGTGGATTAGGTTACTATTCTGGGGCTGGAGAAGCTCTTAACCAATATTTAGAAAATGGGGCAATTAATCCTTTAGGGGTAGTAAAAGCTGGTGTAAATGGGGCTATTCTAGGTGGAGTATCTGGAGCTACTGGAGCTTATTTAACTAATAAGGGGGCAAGCACCTTAACAAAAGTACTGGCAGAAACTGGAGAATTTGGTGCAGGAACTGCTATATTAGAAGGAAGGGCACCAACACCTCAAGACTTTGTACATGCAGCAGGTATGATAGTTGGTATAAAGGGAGTTAATAAGGTAGCAAAAAAATCGTTTTCTGAAATTAAAAAATTTGCAGAAGAGTCAAAAAAACCTGAGTATAGATGGGAAAATATTCCAGATGACTTGCCAGATAAAGAAGCTTTTGTAAGAGCGGAAGCAGAAACTCGTGCAAATATTAGAGAGGGAAGACTAAGAAGAGACACATTATATTACGATAAAAATAATAGAAAAATTAGAGTATTAAAAGATGATATAGGCTCTGACAAGGTACAGTTTGAATTTTTAGATACTGGAGAAAAGGTTGTAAGACCAAAGCAGTTATTTGCTACTTATTACAGAACTGCTGATAAAAAAGCAATGAGCCCATCTCAATTAAAAAACTCTAGAATAGATGAGGTACGTTACGCTGAAAAAAAATTAAAATTATCCAACAAAGAAAAAGAAACAAATAGAAACTTATTAACAGGTAAAGAAAGTACAAATACTAAATTAAGCCAAGCTTCAAACGATAAGCTTATAGATTATAGGCGTAAGTTAATGAATGAAGTATATGTTAAAGAACAAATAAAAGAAATGAATGCTAATGGTATAGAAATGGTAAAGCCTAGATATAGTATGTTTTTAGATAAGCTATTGCCAAAGCGTGTAAATAAATTACTTGATATTACAAGACCAGCAATGTTTCAAGGGAGTGTAGACCCATATAGAAGAATCTATGTAGCGAAAGTTGATAAATTTGTAGCCGAACAAAGAGGTATGTCTGCTAAAATATTTGACCTTATGAATAGAGCTGGGTTTAATGAAAAAAATAAACCAGATGATGTGCATATACGTGAACTATCAAGGGCATTAAAAATAAACAAAGGTCAAGTTTCTAAAAATTATTGGGAATTATTATCTAAAGCAGTAGAAGAAGGAATAGAGACAGAACACACTAAACAATATAAGCAAATTTCAGATACAATATTTGACCACGCAGTTCGCTCAGGTGTTGACGTGTCTGGGTATATTTCAAACTACATACCTAAGATGCTTAAAAAAGATATAGCTGAAGTTGTTTTTTCTGATATTATGAAGTTAGCAGATAGCGCATTAGATAATTCTAAATACTCAAAAAATAAAGAACTTAGAGTGTTTAATTCTAAGTCTGAGGTAGTTGACTTAGTTCTACAGTCAATGAATAACCCAGAGTCTTTTGCGAAAGATAATCCTACCGGTGCTAAGTTTTTAAATAAATTAGTAGAAAGGGGTTTCCAGAGAAATAAATTTGGCAAAGAAACAACTCAAGCATTTAACTCCTTATTGGAAAATCACGGTAAAGAACTTGGAGATTTAAAGGCTTTTAAAATTATGTCTATCTTAGGAAGGCAAACATACTCAGAGGTTTTTAGACTAGATGGAAACTTAGAGAAAAAAAGAAAATATAATTTACCAGATGAATTTTATGAAAAGGATATTAGAAATTTACTTGGTAAATACTCCAGTAATGTAGCAAGGCGTTCTGCTGAGGTAAGTAACTTTGGAAGAAAGGGAGAAATATATAATAAGATTATAAATAGCGCTACGGTTGGAGATGCGGCTATTATACAGGAGTTGCACAACCATGTATTGGGGACTATTAATTATAATCGAGATTATAATTGGAATCCTACTATGAAAGAATTTACTAAAAAGGTAATGGAGTGGGAGACTCTTTCGAAAATTGGATTAGGTACTGCAACTCAGATTAACTTATCTCAGTTTACAATTTCCTCTGCATTATCTGCGGGCTACGGAAGGTTTTTTAAAGGTGCTTATAAATACTACACAGATAAAGAGTTTAAGAGACAAGTGGATGCTTCACCTGCTAATCTATATAAGTATGTTAATGAGCTGGTTGGAATATCACAGCAGTCCACTATGGGAAAAGGTATACTTAGTAAACTTACCAAAGCTTCAACTAAGTATAGTGGCTTTGACGCAATCAACTCTCTTAATAATGTATTAGCTGCGTCTACAGCAAGAGTTTTACTTGATGACTTGCAATCTATAATGACGAAGGGTTCTAGTGTACCCGGAAGGAAGAAGTGGGCTACTGCTAAGTTGCAAAAGATGGGAATTAATCCATCTGAAATAAAAAAAGGTCAAATAAGTCAAGAAAGTATTCTTAAATCTATTGGAGACTTTGCAATAGATTCACAGCTACAGCAAAACATCCTTAGAGACCCTCTTGTTTTAAATAGACCATATGTGAAGCCTCTTTTACAGTTTAAATCATTTGGAATTAGGCAATTTAATTACATTAAAGATACGTTAGTTTATGACGCACTACATCATAATTATATGCCGTTATTAAGATTAGGCGCTGCTGGATTTGCAACTGGAGCGATTGGTTTAAAAGCTAAAGAACTTATGAAGATGTTAGTTTCAGGAGAAAAAACCTATGAACCTTCAAAATTTCTTACAACAGATGTTGAGGATATAATAGGAAATATAGCGGCTCTTGGAGCATTTGGATATGTGGGTGACTTAATGAGGTCTGCATTAGAGGAGAGCGGTGGGGATACGTCAGATGCCCTTAAGTTTCTTGCTATGCCT
>CENL01006761.1_pt1 | contig 18907 bp, 25 predicted proteins | sample 530221 | NCBI WGS metagenome assembly CENL01 (sample SAMEA2619791, study PRJEB7988) | marine metagenome | isolation source: saline water (ENVO:00002010), including
AAGTAACAAGCCTTGTGTTCTGGTAACTTGTTATCAAGCATTGTAAGTGTTGCTGATTTACCTGTACCCATGTGACCTTGCATAAGTACAGTTCTTTTATTACCACCTGCAATGATAGCTGATACACATTGGTCGAGTGATAGTTCGTACATATTTATAGCTGAGTTTGCCATTATTCTTCTCCCATACTGATGTTATATTGATTGACATATTCCATTATAATACTTGGCTTGAGTAACTTGTTAGCCATCACATTGTTTAGATGTTGAAAGAACTCTGCCTTCTCCGCGTTCTCCTTTTCTGTTTTTAATAGTTGCTCATTAATAAGAAAATCCTTCTCCTTATCTGTATGAAGTGCGTGTAATCTGTTATGCTCTTCTAGGAATTTCCCTAACTCTGCCTTCTCCGCGTTCTCCTTTTCTGTTTTTTCTGAAAGTTGCATGAACTCTTCAAAGCCCATCAATCTGCTTTTTCTTTTCTGTACCATAATATGTTCTCCTTTTAGTTAGTGTGTGACTAACAGTTTCTATATATCAAGACTAGGTAATGCCTTGATGGCTTCATCTACGGCCTTCTTAGTGTCGAGCCGTAAGATATCGTCTTCACGTAGTGCATCTGGTGTGATGCCACGGAAAGTCTTTTCTAGTTTCTTCTGCATTGTCTTCATTGCAGGATCGTTGGTGAGGTTGAACCCATCAAGTAGATCGACAAGGTCAGTGACGTTAGTGACTATCGTATCACGAAATACTTTCTTGTCTTCGCTCCCTGAATAATCTAGGCGGTCAGACATACGTGATAACACGTCATGCGTTCTTTGCCATGCGTCACCCATCGCTCGTTTGAGTTGGGTATCTGAGAACCGCTTGAACTGTTCTTTGACTTGACGCAAACCCTCGTTGCCAATGTCTACACGAAAGTCACCTTGAGGTACTTCGGTGTAACTCATTCGCCACGCAAATTTAGATTTGATTGTGTCAATGGAGGGGTAGTTGTCTGCTTGAAACAGATCGCCAAGTGTGACCTTGGCTTCTTGGATTGCAAAGTCATAGACACCATAGAAATCGTCACACAGTTGAAAGAAGTGATTTCTGAGTTCTGTCATTTGCTGATTGTATTTAAAATAGTGAACAGTTGGCACAAGACGTAGTCCACTGTCAGACCATGGCAATGTGCTACTGCGATGTATGTTGTAACTGTTACCAACGTGTTTATGTATGGCACTGAGTTGAGGACAGTCACCAAGTAACTTCTTATGTACGTTAGCCATACCAACGTGTGCTTTGTTTGCGGTCTCTACGTACTCGCTTGCTGACTTATCAAACTTGCGACCAGTCCACTTAGATATATTGACCTCTACCAACATTGCACTAGTGGAGATAGATATATCATTCTCGTCAGTTAGTATGTCACTAACTGTTTTGTCTTTCTCTGTGTTTGTTTCTTCTGTCATAACGTGTTCTCCTTTGTTTGCTAGACATACTTTTAGATTGTCCTTACAGTATAGCATAGGTGTACTGCTGTGTCAACCAACGTCAACTAACTACAGAAGCGGCTTGTTGGTGTCATAGTATATCATAAGACGTCATACAGTGTAATGTTCCCTATTGTCTTATAGTGTCCTGATAATGTTCCAAATAAGTTATTGATAATAAAGGAATGTTCCAATGTTCCAAACGGAAAGGAATTAAAGGTCGGTTAGTGAATGACTAACTGAAATGGAATAGCAAGAGATGGGGGTCGAATAGTTGTTAAATACTTTTTAAAAAAAGGAACATTATATATATATATATATATACAGTATAAATTCTATGCAGTAGATACAATCGTGTGACACCTTGTGATACCTTTTGCAATTAAAATCAAATGTTACTTTTTGCCCAAAAAAAAGGGAACATTATGGAACATTATGGTAACATTATGGAACATTACACTGAGACGGTCTGCTACAATGAGAACTGGCTTCAAACTTGTTAGTGTGTGACTAACTGTTTTTCAAAACTTTTACCATTTGGGTGGCAAGGGTGGCAAAGGTATGTACGTGGTGACGTGTTAATAGACGGGCAGCCATGGTACGTCTACTACCCAGACGTGTTAAGTCGAAACGCCACACTGCTACTGAGAGAACTGGTATCTTTAGGCACAAAAAAAGGGCGACCCGAAGGTCGCCCCATATATTATTTTAGTTTGATTACCCGTGCTTTTAAAGCTAGGATTTGCTTATCAATATCCATGGTATCAGCATCCAATTTTTCCAAAGCTTTAGCAACATTATCCAGATGTATGATTACTTTCTGCTTTGGTGTCTTTTTCTCTGGGGGTTGCTTAGGCTTCAAAGCATTGAATACTGTGGCAAGCTTCTTATCTCTTTGCTTGTTATAGCTATCAAAGATATGTCGGTCATGAAGCTTATGCTTATTCTTCCGTTGATCCTGTGGGGTATTGAATATCTCAGTCATAAGCCCAGATGGATCACAACTATCAAAGTAAGCTTGCCTGATAGCAATAGCCTCAGCAGGTGATGCCGTACATCCCTCACCTCTGACCTCTAACTCCTCCACAGGTAAATGCTGGGGGTTCTTTACATTCTCGGTAATCTTGAATGTACCATCTTCCAGCTTGACCACATGGGCAAGTTTAGGAGTGCAGAAGTGAAAGGCGGATATCCCAACATCCTTAAACACGTTCGACATATCCTCAAGCATACCTCTTGCTTGCTTACCCTCTTCCTTAGTTTCATCTATCTTGATAGCGTAGCCAATAGCTTCTTTAACTATACCTACGTTATCATCTACGGCATTGACCTTTTGATCTGCCAATGCTCCGTTAGGAAGTTGATGCTCGGTTGGTGTAGTCGTATTTACTTGTTGTGTCATGGTGACACCTCCATTTAGTTGATTTAACAAGAGCATGATTGCGTCTTGATAAGTTAATATAAGCATATATAAACAAGTATAGATATAGTTAGTAAAGCGTTTTAGTTAGTTAATCACTAACTGGACTCACTGTAACCATACCCTACCCCCTACCACCACTTGATATATGTCAGTACCTACATCTCTATATATACTATTTTAGACGAATATTTTCGTTTTGTCTGAGTTGGAGGGGTACACCCTCTATATAGGAAGGCCCCCCCTATAGGAGTCCCAAACTACTTTACAAAAAAATTTTTTTGTCTATATAATATTTTGCGCAGCCTTATAAAAATGAGAGGGAATCGTTTTTAATTCACAGGGTTGCGCACCAACAGTTAACAACCTGCAGGTGTCCATGGCTATTAGAGTAGAACCTGAAATGGGGGTAAAGCTGGAGAACAGTCCTTTACCTATTGATTTAAAAGATCGGGTAGAAGCTGCAGCTAATACAGCAGAAGAGTTAGAAATCCACGGGCTAAGTCTTGAACTTACGCAAGAGGATAAGGATGTTACAGCTAAATTATCTACGGCTTACTCTGGAGACCCAGAGACTACGTCAAAGAAAGTAACAAATAAGAAGTTGTCTACAGTTACCCCCGCATCAATCGTTATGACAAACAACATTTTAAAGGAGTTTGGGCGTTCTGTAGTTGAAAGTTCTAAGCAAATCCGCGATTTGGTCACTAATAAACTGTTGATTGAGAGTGAAAACCCAGATCCAAGGGTGCGTATACGTGCATTAGAGCTTCTGGGTAAGATCTCTGACGTGGGGCTGTTCTCTGAGAAGTCTGAAATAACGGTAACGCACCAGTCTACAGATGATTTACGCGAGAGATTACGTGAAAAACTAACAAAACTGGTAAATCCAGAGGAAGAAATCGAAGATGCAGTCCTAATTGACGGTGAATCTATAGATGTTGACGAAGAATTAGGGTTAAAGGATAAAAATGACGACAACTGAACAGTCTTTTGACTTTTCTGAGTCAGAAATACAGCAAATGTTGGCTAATTTAGACACTTTTGACGCTGATGAGGTGCAAGAGATTGATAAATTGGTCAATGAACTCAATACTCGTAAGAAAAATGAGCAGGCTTACAGTGATTTGATCGCTTTTTGTCAACATATGCAAAAAGATTACATAGCAGGACGGCATCATAGGCTCCTTGCAGGTATGTTAATGGACATAGAACAGGGTAAAAAAGACCGTATCTGTGTTAATATACCCCCTAGACATGGAAAATCTCAGTTAGTGTCTATTATGTTTCCCGCGTGGTTTTTGGGGCGTAACCCGAATAAAAAAGTCATGATGGTCTCTCATACGACTGATTTGGCTGTCGATTTCGGTAGAAAAGTACGTAACTTGATCGCTACTGAAGAATATAAACAAATATTTCCTACTGTTGAGTTAGCTGTTGACTCTAAATCAGCAGGAAGATGGAATACAAACATGGGAGGAGAATATTATGCTTGTGGAATCGGTTCCTCTATCGCTGGTCGTGGCGCTGATCTGTTGCTTGTTGACGATCCTCATTCTGAACAGGATGTTATAAACGGTAACTTTGAAGTTTTTGAAAAGGCATACGACTGGTTCACTTTCGGTGCTAGAACACGCCTTATGCCTGGTGGGCGTGTAGCTATCATACAAACACGTTGGCACATGGATGACCTGACAGGACGTGTTACTAAGGATATGTCAAACAACAAACAGTCGGATCAGTATGAGATCGTAGAGTTCCCCGCGATACTAAAGATAGAGGGTACAGAGACTAAGAAAGAAGTAGAAAAACCACTTTGGCCTGCTTTTTTTGATTTAGAAGCTCTCTATCGTACAAAAGCTTCCATGCCTGTGTTTCAATGGAACGCACAGTACCAACAGCAACCCACTGCTGAAGAAGCCTCGATCATCAAACGGGAGTGGTGGCAGAAATGGAAAGTAGAACGGCCACCGCCCTGTGAATATATTATCATGTCATTGGACGCAGCTGCTGAAACACACAACAGAGCAGACTTTACAGCCTTGACAACATGGGGTGTGTTCTTGAATGAAGATGCAGGAGAGCATCATATCATACTTCTTAACAGTATAAAAAAGCGTTTGGAGTTTCCTGAACTAAAAGCCTTGGCTTTAGAAGAGCATGATGAGTGGGAACCTGATTCGTTTATTGTGGAGAAAAAGAGCGCAGGTACAGCAGTTTACCAAGAAATGCGCAGGATGGGTATTCCTGTACAGGAATATACTCCTCATAGAGGGTCAGGAGATAAATTAGCCCGTTTAAATTCTGTAACGGATATGGTATCATCTGGAATGGTATGGGTTCCAGAAACAAGATGGGCGGAAGAATTGGTAGAAGAAGTTGCAGGATTTCCATTTATGAGTCATGATGACCTTGTGGATTCTATGGTGATGGCTCTTATGCGGTTTAGGCAAGGAGGGTTTATTAGATTGCCAAATGACGAACCAGATGAGATAAGGTATTTTAAACGTAGAGGAAGTGGTTATTACTGATGGCTGGGTTAGACGAACTTTATAAAAGTACAATCGGTAAGATTGATACTCCCGAAGAAAGGTTTGAGCTTACAAAGCCCATAAGAAAACAGTTTGGTAAAATTGACGAAGCTATTGCTAGAGTACCAGGGTTTGGTGAATTTTATGGTAAGTTAGGAAACCTTTTACCTGAAATAGTATCTGCTGCAGATAAGCAAGAGGTATTAGATGCTGGTAAGGATGTAACAGATGACATATTATCTGGGAATATAGACATGGGAACCGCAGGCAGAGGTATGGATCTTACTACAGCTGCGTTATATTCTCTAGTACCTGGTCTAAGCTCCAAAGTAGTAGAGGAGGCGGGAACACCTATAGCTCAGGCAGCGATAGATAAATTGGGGGTTACAGGAGCGAATGTTAAAGATAACCTTGATGAGATAATAGAGGGGATTAATTTTTTTCCCTATTTTAAAAAGAAGTTATATACAGATTTTAAAGATGAAATTACGGAAAGAACTATAGGGCCTGGGTTTCTAAGGGAAAAAGGGGAAATTGGGGACTTAAAACACGGAACTGGGTTTGGGACACCTGAAGAACCTACTTTTGATTATTTTGACAAATCATATATGAGTAGTGGGCAGGGAAGTCAGGCTTTTAGCGATGGACATTATTTTGGTACTTTAGATGATGTTACAGATTTTTATAGGATTCATGGGGTTTTCAAAAAAGCTTATAATGATCCTAAATTTGCAAACGAAGCTTTTGAAAAAGTTGATGGGGTAGATTTTATAGAGGCAGCAAAAAGGTTTGCATCTCACCCTAATAAAAAAATACGAAGGCGAAAAGTAGCTGAGTTTTTAAGTATGCATGGAGATAAGCTTAGAGACGGTTTTGGGGCGGTTAAAGAAGTAACTTCAAAAGCATTAAAAGAAAGAATGGCCCATTGGAATAGTCCTATTACAATACAGAGTAAAGAAATTCAAAGTGCTTTCAGAAAAACTGGTGAGGATCTTAATAAAGTATTTGAAGAAATAAAAGTACTCTTACCTAACCAAGTTGCAAAGATAAATGAAATACAAAAGAAATTGTTTCCCCCTTCTAGAAAAGAAGGAAAAATATTTAAGGTAGGGATGCCTGGGTTTTTTAGTCGCGATGTAGGGCAGATAATTAACAACTGGAAAGACCTCGCTAAAGAATTAGCACTTGATGCTATGCGAACTGGTGGTATTGGTTATAGCGTTACGGGGCGTGTACCCCCGAAGAATGCTAAGGTAGACGCACTTAAAAATAAAATATTTGCACCCTCTTTTATAGAAGATATGTTGGCAAAAAATGGTTTGCACGGTATAAAGCTTAGACCTGGCCAAAATTTTGGGGGTATTTCAGAGGCAGACAAAGATAAATTAAATTATGTTATCTATGACGAGATGCTTGTCAACCCAGATGACTCGTACAAACAACTAGAACTTGATTTTGAGGAAGATTGATGGACTTTCTAGAAAAATTGTTAGGTTTACTTGGTATGGGTAGCCCTGAAATGGGTTATGATACTATTAAAGAACCTGGCACGACCCAGCCACCTCTAGACCGTGAAAAACAGAAAAAGTTAATGGAGGAATTTGGTGATACAGAATTGTTAGCTGACATATACAATGCGCAAAGAACTATGGAACAACCACAAGTAGAACTAGGCGCACGTTACATGGACAAGTATAGATCAGAAGTTCCAGGAGGACTAGCTTCTCTTATGTTTCAACCTGATACTACTGCTTTTGGGAGTGCTGTACCAGCAGGCTCTCCATATAATACATCAGGAGGGAATTACCACCAAGTAATGTTAAGATCTTTGGAAGACCTAGAGGAAGGAGGTTATGATCCAGAAAGAAGAGATCGAACCGTTTTCCATGAATTAAGTCATATAGGCGAATTTATAACAAAAGATCTTATAAGAGCTGGAGTTATACCACCTTCACTAGCTAATGATTATCAAATGATGGGTAAATTTGTAGGTGGACTTGGGGATTCTGATTTAGCTCACACTGCTATACATACAATGGATGACCATTATGGGCGTAATCAAAAGTATGGTAAAATACCTAGAACAATACTTGAACCTGAAGAAAAAAAGAAAGTAAGCAGGACTGTAAAAGATATACAAGCTGAAATAAATGCAGAACAAAAAAGACTTGGGAAAGGGAACTGGAGTAGTAAGTTGACTGAACTAGTCGCGCAAAGAGACGAAGCCAAAGCCTCTCCTACTGGGTCTATAGAAAAAAACCCCGAAGAGTCTATAGAAAAAAGCCCCGAAGAACAAATATTAGACGATATTTTTAATAGACATGTAGGTGCGAGTATGCGAGTTGGATTTGGAAGACATTACCTAGATTCTCCTGTATACACAAAAGAGAGTAACCCCGACAATACTCAAGAAGAGATAGACGCTGCAAATAAAAGAATTAAAAGAATTAATGATTACAAATCAGAACGATATGGGTTTGATGTAACTAATTTTTTGGAAAATAGTGATAAAATGGTAGACATGATGAAAAGGCATACTTTAACTGCTAACGAACTCGCAGAACTGATTATAGAAAACTACCCTTTTGGGTATATAAAGGAGAAAGTTACCGATGGCTATTGAGAAGAGCTTATACCAAGCACCAGAGGGTGTCCCACCAATGCCAGAAGGTGAAGGTCTAGAAATAGATATCGTAGATCCAGAAATGGTCACTTTGAATGATGGAAGTGTAGAGGTTACGATTATACCTGAAGCAGATGTGTCAGGTACAGGTGAGTTTGATGAAAACTTAGCCGATGTAATGGAGGAGAACGATCTCAAAATTCTGGCTTCAGATATTGTTGAGATGGTAGATTCTGACGTGGATAGTCGAAAAGACTGGGCAGACACGTTTGTAAAGGGGCTGGACGTTCTGGGGTTTAAATATGAAGAACGTACCGAACCTTGGGAGGGTGCGTGTGGAGTTTACTCTACAGTGCTTGCGGAGGCTGCTATACGGTTCCAAGCGGAAACAATGAGTGAAACTTTTCCTGCAGCTGGACCTGTTAAGACAAAAATACTTGGTGAAGAAACAAAAGAGAAGGAAGAAGCTGCTGCTCGTGTAAAAGCTGATATGAACTATCAGTTGACAGAGAATATGGTGGAGTACAGGCCAGAGCATGAAAGATTATTGTACAGTTTAGGTCTAGCTGGTTCAGCTTTCAAAAAGGTATACTATGACCCTAACATAGGCAGACAGTGCGCTATGTATATACCCGCTGAAGACGTAATCGTGCCTTATGGAGCTTCTAACATAGAGGCAGCAGAGCGTGTAACGCACATCATGCGAAAAACAAAGAATGAGTTAAAGAAACTGCAAGCTAATGGGTTTTACCGTGATATAGACTTAGGAGACCCACAATCTTTTCATACTGATATAGAAGAAAGAAAAGCAGAAGAAGGGGGTTACTCCCTTACAGATGATGATAGATACGCGTTGTATGAAGTTCACGCAGATCTTGTTATTGATGGGATTGATGAATCTGATAACGAGATAGCAAAACCTTACGTGGTCACCATAGAACGTGGGTCTAATGAAATATTGGCTATTAGAAGAAACTGGAACCCTGATGATGAGCTGATGTTAAAACGCCAGCATTTCGTACATTATGTATATGTACCAGGGTTTGGTTTTTACGGTCTTGGACTTATTCACATTATAGGAGGATATGCTCGTGCAGGAACTTCAATCATTCGTCAACTTGTTGATGCTGGTACTCTCTCTAATCTCCCAGGGGGCCTTAAATCTCGTGGATTGCGTATTAAAGGAGATGATGCGCCTATTGAACCAGGTGAATGGAAAGATGTAGATGTACCGTCTGGCAGTATTCGTGATAATATTATGGCTCTACCATATAAAGAGCCAAGCCAAACTCTCTTAGCTTTACTAAATCAGATTACGACTGAAGGTAGAAGGTTAGGGGCTATCAGCGATATGAACATATCTGATATGTCAGCTAACGCTCCTGTGGGTACAACTCTTGCCTTGTTAGAGAGAACACTTAAACCCATGGCAGCAGTACAGGCTCGCGTACACTATGCTATGAAACAGGAGTTTAAGTTACTCAAGGCTATTATGACTGAATACGCCCCTGTAGAGTACACATACCAACCACACAGAGGACAAACAAGCGCGAAGCAAGCTGACTACATGATGACAGATGTTATTCCTGTGTCAGACCCAAATAGCTCTACAATGGCGCAAAGAGTGGTACAGTATCAGGCAGTTCTTCAAATGGCACAGCAAGCACCGCAAATATACGACTTACCACAACTACACAGACAGATGATAGAAGTGTTAGGGGTAAAGAACGCAGACAAACTTGTTCCAACAAAAGATGATATAAAACCAACAGATCCTGTCAGTGAGAATATGAACGCTCTTACAGGTAAACCGATGAAAGCTTTTCTTTATCAGGATCACGATGCACATATTGCATCTCATGTATCATTCTTACAAGATCCTACGATGGCTCAAATGATAGGACAGAATCCACAAGCAAAACGTATCATGGCAGCTTTACAATCACATATAGCTGAACATCTTGGATTTAAGTATCGTAAACAGATAGAGATGGAGCTTGGCGCACCTCTACCAGCACCTGGTGAGGAGTTACCAGAAGACATAGAAGTAAGCTTGTCACAGCTAGTAGCCAAAGCAGGAGCGCAGTTACAACAGAAGAATGCAAAAATGGTTGCCCAACAGCAAGCCATGGCAAAAGCGCAAGATCCTGTTGTACAGATGCAACAGCAAGAACTAGGCATTAAACAAGCTGAAGTACAACGTAAAGCTCAGAAAGATGCTGCTGACGCAGCTATTGATAAAGAGAAGGTGGAAATAGAAAAAACTAAAGTAGAGATTGACGCGAAGGAAAAAGGAGTTAAGTTAGCTAAAGAGAAGGTAGAGTCTGATAACAAACTTAACTTAGATATAATAAAAACCATGAAAGGAAAGCAATAATGGCTAAGTCACCTGCATGGCAAAGGAAAGAAGGTAAATCTAAGAGTGGAGGACTTAATGCAAAAGGAGTCGCTTCATATAGAAAAGCTAATCCAGGATCTAAGTTAAAGACAGCGGTTACAACTAAACCTTCAAAGCTAAAGAAAGGTTCTAAAGCAGCAAATAGAAGAAAGTCTTTCTGCGCTAGAATGGAAGGAATGAAGAAAAGGAGAACGAGTGCAAAGACCGCTAAAGATCCGAACTCTAGGATAAATAAGTCTTTGCGGAAATGGAACTGTTAGGAGAGAACATGGTACAAACCGTCTTTGACGTGCTTAAGAGTAAATTAATAGAGGAAAAAAATGGATCAATAGAATTTCTTAGTAGTGGAGGAGCAAAAGACTTCTCTCAATACAAAAGTGTGACTGGTTTTATACGGGGTCTAGAAATCAGTATATCACACATGGAAGACCTCTTGCGCAACCAAATGGAAGATGAAGATGAGTGAAACAAATATAGAGACTGTTAAAATTAACAATGCCGACTTAGAAATGATGACTACAACGGCAAAAACCCAACTTAGCGATGCTGACTTAGAACTACAATTACCCAAACCTGTAGGATACAGGCTGTTAGTAGCCATGCCAGAAGTTGGAGAAACTTTTGATGGTACAAAAGTACTAAAAACTGATTCGCATAAACATAATGAGCATATAATGTCTATTATAGGCGTTGTGCTTGATATGGGTGAAGAAGCTTATAAAGACAAAGAACGTTTTACCACGCCTTGGTGTAAGGTAGGTGATTATGTAATGTTTCGTGCTAATACAGGTACACGATTCAAAGTAGCAGGTGTAGAGTATCGTTTAATGAATGATGATTCTATCGAAGCAGTAGTAGCCGATCCTCGCGGTGTATCGAGAGCAATATAGGAGATAAAGATGGCAATAGAGAAAGTAGAATACAGTTTTCCACATGAAGGCGAAGAGAAAGATATAGAAATTGAATCCTCTTCTGCTGTGGAAATAGATTTAAACCCCAAAAAAGAAGAAGTAAAGGTCGAGGTAGAAGAGCCTAAGAAAGATGAAGTAGAAATCGAAGTTGTTGATGATACTCCAAAGGCTGATAGAAACCGTAAACCTTCTGAACCCCCTGAAGACGTTACAGATGAAGAACTTACTAAGTATTCTGAGCAAGTACAAAAACGTATAAGGCACTTCAGCAAAGGCTATCATGATGAAAGAAGGGCTAAAGAACAGTCTATACGTGAAGGCCAAGAACTAGAACGTCTTACAAAACAGCTTATGCAAGAGAATGATAAGTTAAAGGGCGATTTAAATAAAAATCAAGAAGCCTTGTTAAAACAAGCACAGCAAAGTGTTGATACTGAACTATTGAATGCTAAAGAAGCGTATAAAAAAGCTTATGAAGCAGGAGATACAGATGCTGTTGTAGCAGCTCAAGAAGCCCTTACGCATAACAAGATAAGAGCTGACAAATTAAAAGATATTAAAATACCTCCTTTACAGGAACAAGATTCTGATGTAAAACAGAATGTAGATACGGCTCCTACTGCACCAAAAGTCGATGATAAGGCTTTGCAATGGTCAAAGAAGAATCCTTGGTTTGGTACAGACGATGAGATGACAAGTCTTGCCATGGGAGTCCATGCAAGGTTACACAAACAAGGTGTAGACTTGCAGAGCGATGAATACTACGAGGCAATAAATACTCGTATGCGAGAAGTGTTCCCAAATAAATTTGAGGACGCTAACGAACCAGAGGTCGAAGAGTCGAAAAAGCAGACCAATGTGGTTGCACCCGCAGCGCGGAGCGTAGCACCTAAAAAGATTAGGCTATCGCAAACACAGGTTGCCCTTGCTAAGAAACTTGGAGTACCGCTAGAACTATACGCCCAAAAGGTTGCAGAAGAAATGAGGAAGTCATAATGGTTGAAAATCGAATAAACCGTGAAGCTACAACACGAGAAAAAGTAGTACGTAAAAGAGCATGGACCAGACCAGAAGTTTTACCTTCCCCTGATCCAGAGCCAGGATATGCGTTCCGATGGGTTCGTGTAGCGACACAAGGACAAGTAGATCCAACCAATGTTTCTTCAAAATTACGTGAAGGTTGGGAGCCTGTAAAGGCAAGCGACCATCCAGAAATTACTGTTGTTTCCATTGAAAATGAAAAATTTAGGGACAATGTAGTTATTGGTGGTTTAATGCTTTGTAAAGCCCCACAAGAGCTTGTAAATGAACGTACCGCACATTATCAAGAACAAACGGACGGACAAATACAATCTGTTGACAACAACCTTATGAGAGAAAATGATCCTAGAATGCCATTATTTCATGATCGCAAATCTAAGGTCACTTTTGGAACTGGCAATTAATTTTAGTTATAGGAGACTAAAACATGGCTTGGCCTACAATAGATGCCCCTTACGGGCTAAAACCAGTCAACTTGACTGGTGGTACGCCTTTTGCTGGATCTACTCGACAATTCGCTATCGCTTCTGGTTACAATACAAACATTTTTAATGGTGACGTTGTAAAATTAGTGAACACGGGTTTTCTTGAGAGAGACGCAATAACAACGGCTACTACCAACACAGTTGGCGTATTCCTAGGCTGTACTTATACAGACCCTGGAACTCAACAACTTACCTTTAGACAGTATTATCCTGCTAATACAGCAGCTTCTGATATTAAAGCATACGTCTGTGACGATCCAAATGCTTTATTTAAAGTAGTTTCCTGTACAGCGGGTGGAACAACAGTAACTGCTGTTGGACAAACTGCGTTAGGTAATAATATAAAGCTAGTGAATAATACTGGCTCAACTGTAACTGGTAATTCAACAGTTGCTATGGACTCAGCTGTCAATACAACAAATACTTTCCCAATGCGGATTATTGATGTTGTACATGATACTAAGTTGGCAAATGGCAATTTTGTAGAATTTATTGTGAAGTGGAACTTCGGAATGCACCAGTACGATAAAGCGTTAGGAGTATAGAAAATGGCTATTTCACGCGCCCAACTTCTTAAAGAACTACTCCCTGGCTTGAATGCATTATTCGGTTTAGAGTATGCTAAGTACGGTGAGGAACATGCAGAAATTTTCGAGTCTGAAAGTTCTGATCGTTCTTTTGAAGAAGAGACCAAACTAAGTGGCTTCTCAGCTGCACCTGTCAAAAACGAGGGTTCTGCCATCGAGTATGACAATGCACAAGAAGCATTCACTTCACGCTATAACCATGAGACAGTGGCTATGGGTTTTTCAATCACTGAAGAGGCGATTGAAGATAACTTGTATGATTCTCTATCATCTCGTTATACCAAAGCTCTAGCTCGCGCTATGGCGTACACAAAACAAGTAAAAGCAGCTACAATTCTAAATAATGCTTTTGCTGGAGGCACTACCTACGGAGACGGTAAATCACTTTGTGCTACCGATCACCCACTCGTATCAGGTGGTGTTAACTCAAACGAACCAGCCGTTGCAGCTGATCTTAACGAAACTTCATTAGAAGCAGCTGTTATTCAGATCGCAGGTTGGACAGATGAGAGAGGTCTACTAATAGCTTCTCGACCAAGAAAACTAATAATCCCACCAGCACTACAGTTTATTGCTACAAGATTGTTAGAAACAGAAGGTCGTGTAGGTACAGCAGACAATGATCTCAACGCACTACGTAACAATGGTTCTATACCTGAAGGATACTCTATCAACCATTATCTAACCGATACAGATGCTTGGTTCCTCATGACAGACGTACCTAATGGCCTAAAACACTTTACACGTAGTCCAATGGCAACATCTATGGATGCTGACTTTGATACAGGTAATTCAAGATATAAAGCTAGAGAAAGATACTCTTTTGGTGTATCCGATCCGCTAGGTATCTTTGGCTCACCTGGAGCGTAAAGTCTAAAAATCTTAGGAACTAGAAGGGGTGGTGAAAATCACCCTTTCTTTTTTATTTTTTCTGTCGTATAGTAAATTATCCCTGACAACTACACAGTGTAGTTGACTTAAACGACAGAGGAGATAGATATGGGAACTACTACTTTTTCTGGCCCGATAAAGGCTGGTACAATTAAAGAAACTACGGGTACGACTGTTGGCTCTGATATTAAAAATACAGGTCAAGTTGTTATGGCTCAATCTTTTACAACAGGATCATTAGCAGCTGGCGCATCTGCAGCAAACGTTACAGACGTTGTAATACCAGCAAAATCACAAATCATAGACATTGTTCTTGATGTAGCAACAGCTATTACAAATGCAGCTGCTGTTCTTAGTATTGGCGATACTGTAGGCGGAAACGCAACACTGATTAACCAATTTACTTGTGCAACAGGTGCGGGTAACGCTGGGCGTAAATATCCTGGTTCAGAAGCTGGAGCTGCCTTATCTTGGGCGGAAACTTCAAATACAGCTGATATCCGACTTACTTGGACAACAACAGGTGCTACTCAAGCTGGTGAAATTAGAGCGACTGTTTTGTATCAACAAGCAAGTAACCTCGTAGCGTAGTAGGAGACACATATGGCTCATTTGACATCCACAGGTGACTCCGACATAGAAGCGGTCACTGTAACTGCTACGGGTACGGTCAAACAAGGTCGTACTCGTTTAAAAACATTAGCCCTAAAATCTGCAGGTTCTGGAAGCCCTCAAATTGTATTAAAAGATAGTTCTACAGGGGCGACTCTATTAGATATGTCTTTTAATCAAAGTGATGACTTTTATATGAACCTTCCTGGAGCAGGTATTTTGTTCAAGAATGAATGCCACGTTACATTAACAGCAGTAGATTCTTTTACAGGTTTTTTCGGCTGATGCGTAGATACTATAAAAACGGAGGTAAGATTTGCCCTTCTGGAAAGGCTTGGGCAAAACGAACCTTTGACACTTATCCTTCAGCTTATGCTAACATGGCAGCGTCTAAGTATTGTAAAGACCCCAGTTATGCAAAAGGTAGTAAGAAGAAAAAATAATGGGCCAGCTTAAAGATTGGGTAAACCAGGATTGGGTTAGAATAGGCACTGATGGTAACATCAAAGGTAAGTGCGGTACTTCAAAAGATAAGAAAAACCCTGATAGGTGTCTACCTCGTTCTAAAGCCCAGTCCTTATCTAAAGGCGAAAGGTCTTCGACAGCCAAGAAAAAGAAGAGGGCTGGTTCAAAAGGTAAAACTGTGGTGTCGAATACGCCAAAGGCAAAAGTAAAATTTCGTCATGGTGGATTAGCTAGGAGAAAAAGAAAATGAATAAATCAAATTTCCAAAGACTTATGACTGGTAACGCAAGAGACAAAATGGTTGGCTCTAGAAATATGGCGATGGGGAGAACTAAAGCCCCAAAGACCTTAAAAATACCCTCACCCCAACCAGACATTAAAAAACCAGAAAAGAAAGCTGGTGGCGGTTTAGTACGTGGTATGGGGGCAGCTACAAAAGGTGCTGGGAAAGGACCTTGGGCATGACAGAAGAAGAGAAACAGCTTAGAGAAGAATACTTTGATGGACCTGCATCTGACCAAATGAGTTTAGATCAGTTTTTACTTTCAAAAGGTTTTAACCCTAAAAATAAAGGGGTAGAAAGTAAAAAGTTTGGTGGGGGTTTAGCTAGACGTAAACGTTCCATAGCTAGAGGCTGTGGTAAAGTAATGGAAGGTAGAAGGAAACAAACCTTGTACACATAGAGGATAAATATGGCTACATCAGGAACTACAGCTTTTGACATGGACTTCACAGAGATTGCTGAAGAAGCGTGGGAACGTGCTGGTAGGGAGATGCGTTCAGGTTATGATTTAAGAACTGCCCGCAGATCTATGAATCTGATGACTATTGAGTGGCAGAACAGAGGTTTGAACCTATGGACAATAGATCAGAAAACTCAAGCCCTTACAGCTGGGACTTCTCAATATACATTACTATCTGATACAATAGACTTACTCGATCACGTAATACGCACAAACGCTGGCAATTCTACAACACAATCTGATCTCACCATAAGTCGTATAGGTGTAAGTACTTACGCGTCTATTCCAAACAAGTTATCACAGGGTAGACCTATACAAATATGGATAGAGCGTCTAAGAGATGCTCCTAGAGTAAACTTATGGCCTGTACCAGACAATAATAGTTATACGTTAGTTTACTGGCGTATGCGAAGAGTAGAAGACGCTGGTAGCGGTGTGGAAACAGCAGATATGAATTTTAGGTTTTTACCTTGCTTAGTAGCAGGATTAGCTTACCACATTGCTATGAAAGATCCTGACCTTATAGCTAGAGTACCTATATTAAAACAGGCTTATGATGAACAGTATAGTTTAGCAGCAGGTGAAGATAGGGAGAAAACATCGGAACATTTCGTGCCAAGAGTAAATAGGATATAGGAGATATAATATGGCAGGACCAAAAGATCCAAAAGTTATAGAACGTCCTACTTTTAACGAGTTAGATATTGGTATGTCCGATCCAGACCGTAAAGGTGGGGGTATATTTTACCCAGACGATAAGATGACCCCAAAGGAAGAAGCAGAGTTTCTAAGAATGCATGGTACTGATTTTATTGACAGGGCAGGGCCAAAAGGATTTAGAAAGAAAAAACGTACACTTAAAGGTGGCAGAAGGCAGGGTACAGACGGTATGAAAACAGGTGGTCAAGTTCGTGGAGCAGGTATAGCCCAAAGAGGTGTACGCCCTGTTAAAATGAGGTAGTGAATGACAAATAGGTTTGCATCTAGTGCCAGAGCTATTGCTATATGCGATGTTTGTGGGTTTCAGTACCAGCTAAATGAACTAAGATCGACTACGGTTAGAGGGCGTACAACCAATATTTTAGCTTGTCCTGAGTGTTGGGAGCCAGATCACCCACAAAATGAACTAGGTAGGTTTCCTGTAAGTGATCCACAAGCTATACAAAATCCTAGATCTGACTTTGCAGAACTGGTATCAAGCAGAAATATTCAATGGGGATGGGACCCTGTTGGGGGTGGTAGTGATGAAGCACTTAGTCAACCTAATAATTTAAAAGCTTTAACTTCTGTAGGAGTTGTAACTGTAGTAACAGATACTAGTTTAGATGGTGTTAGTCTTACAGGTGTATCAGCAACGAGTTCAGTCGGTTCAGTAACTATTACAGGCGCAATTCCTTCTTTTGATAGTACAGCAGTTACGTTAGACTCCACAACAGACACATTTGATGAAGGGTAAGAAATGGCAAAACAAGCAGTAGGCATAGGTAGCAGTGCAAATGACGGTACAGGTGATACTTTACGAGCAGGCGCAGATAAAATAAATGATAATTTTAACGAAATTTACGCTGCTCTAGGAAATAGTTCTAGTGTATTGACTGACATAATAGACGCTAATGGTGTCATAGACGTTAGTTCTGGGGCAAACAAAATCGTTTTTTACTACGGGGCTTTAAGTGATCTGCCCAGCGCAAGTACATATCATGGAGCCGTAGCTCATGTTCATGCGACTGGTGGGTTATATTTTGCTCATGGAGGGGCATGGATTAGAGTTAATGATGAGACAACTGGCCCCGTAACTAAATATACCGCAGGAACAAACGGATCATCTGCTTACACGTTTACAGGTCCTGGGGCTACATCTGGTAATAATCCAAACTTTACCTTCTATAAGGGACACACTTATTTAATTGATAATACTTCAAACGTAGGGAGCCATCCCTTGCAGATAAGAACATCTAACGGTGGTTCTGCTTTTACTACGGGTGTTACAGATAATTACAATTCAACTACAGGACTGACACAGTTCATCGTGCCTCACGAACCCTCCGATACATCTTTGGTGTATCAATGTACAAGCCATAGTAGTATGGTTGGAAACATAACAATAGTATAAAACAATGATAAAAATAAAAGCGAGAGATATAAATGGCGTACTTACAAAGCAATATACCCTATTTCAAGGCATGGGTAAGAAGGGAATACACCTGTAATTTTGAAAAATATCATGGAGAATTTTTACACGCAATGGTAGTAGCAGTCACATCAATGCCGAACAGGACTCTCAGTTTCCAAGTTATATTTACTGGGTGTGAGTCAGATAATACGGATGATCCTAACGTACATGGTGGAGCTATGTGGGCTAGAATGCCCCTTACAGCCCTCGTAGCTGATACTCCCTATGATGAGTGGCCTACAGAGTTACCACCATACTTAGCGCAACCTTGGGATTGTATGTCTCATAATCATTCTGTTTATAAAATAGAAAGAGCTTCACCTGCCCCTTGGATAGCTAAAGTTGATGGGGAGTTCTTCCCTGCAAAGTATTATTTTACAGTGGATTACACTGATAGTGAAGTAGCTGATGATCCTGCACAACACAAACAAAGTCATGTACTTGAATTATTAGACGCAGGAGAGTATACTGGTAATATTGTTGCTTTACCCAACAATAGAGTTCGGGTTACACACCCTGCGTGGTTTGAAACAGGTCAAGGCGCACCAGATTTTAA
>CENL01003911.1_pt1 | contig 18873 bp, 38 predicted proteins | sample 530221 | NCBI WGS metagenome assembly CENL01 (sample SAMEA2619791, study PRJEB7988) | marine metagenome | isolation source: saline water (ENVO:00002010), including
TTAGATGATAATAATAATGATTTCACAAGAATATTTGAAGAAGAATTATTAGATGAAGAATTAAAATTTGAAGGATATAATATAAATGATATATACTATTCAATACTATAATAAATAAAAAATAAAAATATGACACAAGAACAAATTGATAGAAATGAATTAATAGAATTTATTTTAAAATATGATCCAACAAGAGATTTAGAATTTTTAAAAATCCAATCTCATATGGAATTAGAAGATATAAAAGAAACAACAAGAGACATGTATTTAAAAATTGAACCAAAAATAAAAGATGTTGATGATTTTGAAATGGATAATTATATAAATTGGAATAAAATTTGTGATGATTTTGGATTAGATAGTGGTGATTTACCACCAAATGATTTTTATAAATTACACGAAATATTTAAAAAGTTTATTACAACAAATAAAAATTAATTACAAAAGGTGTTGAAGTGTGTTTTTTCCTTAAACGAACAGACAAATGGATAAATGGTTAAAATGAGTTCGATTCTCATCTATCCAACTAAAAAATAAATAATATGATTATAATAAATAAAATAACAGGTAGAGATGTTTCCAGTGAGTATTTAGGTCTAATGGAAAATTTAATAACAAACGAAGAGTTTGAAACAATTACATTAACTCCGGGAAAAACTGGTAAATTAGAATTATTTAATTAAAAATACGTTACAAAACAAATTAATAAGTGATAATATAATTGGATATGGAATTAACAAAAAAAATGATTGACAATAAATTAAAACAAATTGCTTTATTTGAAGCAAAGTTTGGTGAATGCACAGAGTCAAGAGCAATGAAAAAATATTGTACAAATGAAAAGTACAGACAAAATGTAAATGCTTTTAACAAAGCAAGTAAAGAAACAATTAAAAATTATATAAGATATGTATAAAGATGATTTAGTATATGAATTCAATGACGATATGTGGAGTTTATATCATGATGGTACAATTAATAATAGCGATGATTTTGTAAGAGAAACACATCAATGGTTGGAAAATAAAGTAATATATAGAGATGATTGTAAAAAATATTGTAATGAATTAGATGCAGATATATTTGAAGATCATCATATGTTTGGTCGTGCAAATAACTGGTTTGAAGCAGGTTACAACGCTGTTTGGGATTTGTTACATGACCACGATGATGCATTAACTTTTAGCAAAATGAAATTACAAAATGAAAATGCATAAAGTTTGGAGATTATACTTATTAGATAATAAAAGTATAACTGAAATAAGTAAAGAATTAAATATTACAAAAAGTAAATTAAAAATACAATACGGATTAAAATGAATTTAAAAAGAATTAAAGAATTAAGAAATGTTGCGCATGATGCACAAACTAAAATGGATCTTATTAGCAAAAGAATTATGCAAGGTGGTTTATCACTTGATCAACAAATATTACACCTTGATAATTTTACTGCAAATCAAACCAGACATATGCTTTGCAATGAAGAATTAATTAAATTATTAAAAAATGAATAAATGAGTGTTACAAAAGAATTAGATGAAATTGCAACAAATGTTGCAGACGTAATAAATGAACATATTAATAATAGTATTTCATGGGCTATTGATGGTACAATAGTTGAAGAATTGGAACACGATTATTTTTGTGAAGCAATAGAAGATATCAGAGCATCAGTAATAAAAAAATTAAAAAATTATTAAAATAAATATGAAAAATACGTTACAAACTAATACACAAAGTGATAATATAAGTGAAGAGATTAATAAAATATTTCTTGAATTACAAATTGATGAATCTGAAAATATAAAAATTAAATATTATGAATAAACAAAACACAAAACTAGAAAACTATTTAGAATTAAAACAAAAGCATGACAGAATGCAAAACTTAGTTGATGCTTGGGCATTTGACTACTCAATTGAAAAGCTTAAGCCTTTGCTTGATGATGGCTTTGAAGGTAATGATTTAATTGAATATTTTACTATTAGATTAATTGATTACATTGAAAACAAATATGAATCAACAAAACAAATTGAAGATGGCGGGAAATAAATACGATACACCTTTTGCTATACACCGACCAGATCGTTATAGAATTCAATATCAAGATCAAGATGGTGTTGTGCAAAGTATGAACGGAACTCCAATGCAAGTATTAAATTATATATTAAACCAACAATTATGAATTGTGAAATATGTAACAAACCAATGACCTTAGAAGATTACGAATATTGTGATATTTGTGGTGATTGCTTAGAATAAATAAATATGAAATATCACTTGCAAACGGGCGTGACGGGTAAGTGCTGAAAAAGTTCGAAAGTACACTATCAGCAAACGGAGGTTCAACTCCTCCCACGTCCACTAGCGCGGTAGAGCAGTGGCCAGCTCGCAGGGCTCATAACCCTGAGGTCGGAGGTTCGAATCCTTCCCGCGCAACTAAATTAAAATTATGACTAAAGAACAAATTGACTTAAGAATTGAATCAAAACTGATTGGCAAAATGGCTAATCACAGATTAATGGTGCGTGATCTATTTAGAAAACGGCACAGAGGCGCGTTTCCAGAATTAAATGCAAATCAATGTATGTATCATGTTAATGAGCTTAGAGTATGGAGCCGAGTTGCTGAACTTATAGATGAAGTAAAACAATCACGTAAATACGACATACCAAGCATTATACCTTATGAAACTTATTATGCAAATGAATTAACTAAAAATAAATAAATATGACTGCAATTGAAAAATTACAACAAAAACTGGACATTGAAATTATGGACTTCCATTCAAATCATACACAATATGATTTAGAAATTAGCACCCGTCAAACTGCCGATGGCTATGATGTGTATATTATGACAAACAACTCATATGATAATGAAATTGATTGGGAAAATGATATTTACTATTATCAACCATCATTTGATGACATTATGTCACGTATAATGGAATTAGATCCATTTTCTAAAGTATATACAGATGACATAGAGGAATACTTTCCTGAATACGAAATTGAAGATTGGATTAACAATAACGAAGATACAGATGAAGACTATTAAAATTAGAAATTTAAAAACAAATAAAATGATTGAAATGAAGCCTTATTTAATTGGTGACATACCGAATAGCTTTAATAAATATAAAGACATATACTTTAATAAAAACGGTATAACTTATATTGAGAAAAAAGAATCTTTTTGGGATGCCATTAGCTAAAGTAATTGTAGATAATGATATGTATTTAATAAATACAGACACTCCAATTGATTTTCAAGAAAAATTAATTAACCACATAATAAATCAATACCCACCAAATACTTTGTGGGAATATTTTGAAACTGTAGAAATAAATGATGTAATATGACAAGTGATCAACTTAATAAGCTTGCTGATTTAATAAGTGATAAAATAATAACTTATTTAGATCATCAATTTAATATTGAACCTGTTAAAGAAATTGGTCCTCAAGAATTTTTTCATCATTCTTTAGACACTTTTGGGAATATTAAAAATATTGATAAAAAAACATTAATCGCAACACAACTTCAACAGCTTGAAGCAACAAGAGATGAATTACTAGAACAAGAAAAATATGAATTACTATCTGAATTAAAAGAAATATATGACAAACTTAAAAAAGAATATGATGAACTTTAAACCAATGCTAGCGCACCCGGTATCAAAAAAAATTAAATATGACCAAACACTATTTATTCAGCCAAAGCTGGACGGAGTTAGATGCTATATTACAGCAGACGGCGCATTCAGCCGCAACAACAAGCAGTTCCACAATTGTAAGCATATACTCACTGAGCTTAAACCACTCTTTGCTAGCAATCCTTACCTTATTCTTGATGGCGAGCTTTACAATCATAAGTTTAAAAACAATTTTAACAAAATAATTTCTCTTGTACGTAAGCAAAAACCTACACAACAAGATAAATTTGAAGCAGCAAGTTATTTACAATTTCATTGTTACGATTTGTTTTCTGATTATGTAGATCCTGAACCTGCAAATTCATTTGCTAATCTGAAATTTATTGATCGCACACTTGCTATTACAAATCTTAAAAGTAAATACAACCTTAAGTTTACCCATGAGGTTGATACCAAAGTAGTATTTAATAATAAACAACTAAACAAACAACATGAACAAAACAAAGCAAACGGCTACGAGGGCTCAATGCTTAGAACAAACAGCTTATATGAACAAAAACGAAGTTACACATTACAAAAAATTAAAGACTGGTCGGATACCGAGATCACAATCACTGATTATATTGAAGGCAAAGGCAAATTCAAAAATGGCCTTGGCAAATTCATCGGTGTTGATTCAGACAATCGAATAGTTGAAGTACCTTGGCCATCACTTACAATACTTGATCGTCAAGGTATATGGCACAACAGAGCAGCTTATATTGGCAAACAACTAACCTTTGAGTATTTCGAACGCACGCCATCGGGTGCATATCGTTTTCCTCGAGCTAAAGCAATGCGCAGTTATGAGTAAACTTATCTGGGAATTATATAACACAAATCAAATTAGCGAAGAAGTCGCACACACATTATTAGACAAATTATATGAGTAAAAAATTATACAAACATTTGCTATACACGAACTATAACGGGATAGTACAGAAAATTAAAACAGAAAAAAATGAACTTAAAAATAAAAAGAAGGCAAGATCATAAAAATTATATTTTTGATAATATATATAGATTGCGCAGAGAAATAATAAATGACGTTTTAGTGGGCACTAGAAAAGAAAAAATGCCTATAAAAATGTTAAAACATAAAGCGGGTTTAATATTAAAATATAGTAGACGACTAAAACTATTACATATATGAAATGGTACAGCCACCCAACTTATAAGTCTCACTTAAATCAAATGAAATCATTCAAGTCCGTAGACAATATAAAAAGTCCTTATATTGAATGGCCTAGATCTTTAGCTAATTCATTTAATAGAGCTTACTCAAGAATTGGTATACTGGATTTAAATGATTTATTGCAAGAGGGATATTGTAGTTTTTATAGAGCATGGAAAAAATTAGACTGGGAGTTAATAGGGAAGTCCATTCCTGAAGAGCGTAACGGTATAATAATCAACTATTTAAAAATAAATATTAAAAATGGTATTAAAAGAGCCATTGCAAAAGATAGAGACACTATAAGGATTCCTGAAGCTTATTATAATTTAAGACCTCACGGTGATGCTTATGACGGTAAATACGATGCTAACTATCAAATTGATATCTTTTTAACTAGAACATTTTCATCTTTTTTTAACTCTGATTACTTAGACATTGTAGATCAAACACCTGATTTTAATAATGAGCAATTAAATTTATTACTTAATGATGTATTTAATAAATTTTTGACTACCTTTGAAAGAGAAGTTATTAAAAGATCTTTTGGTATTGATGAACCTTATGATAAACCTCAAAGCATTAAAAAAATAGCTGAATGGTTTAATAAATCACCCGTGTGGATTAAAAAAACTAAAGCGCGAGCTTTACTCAAACTTAAAGACGAAGAAATAACTCAAATAATAAACAATTTTTTAGAAAAATGATATACTTTTTTATATTTTTATGTAATAAATATTATAGCTATGAATACTAAATTATATGACATTGAAGATGATATAATAGATAGAGGCGATGCCACTAATATGGACGAAGCTTTAGACTATTATAATATAGAGCGCATTTATCAACATGATAAAAACACACATGATAAACTAAACGATTTTAATATCAGGGTAGAATCTGATTATTATAATTCTTATTATATTAATGGTAGCTTCACTACCAAAACAATTAAATTAAATAACAAATTATATCACAAATTAAATGACAACAGCAGAAAAATTAAGTAACATTCAAGTAGAATTTAAAGCTAAAAAGTCTAGGTTTAATTCTTTTGGAAAATATAACTTCAGATCAGCTGAGGATATACTAGAAGCATTGAAACCTATTAACAAAAAATACAGAGTATATTTTACGGTAAACGAAACGTTTATTCAAGCTGAATTGCCTGTAATAGAAACAACCGCCACTATGTTTGATATAGATGACAACTCTAAAATTGCGGCAAAAGCTATTGTAGCAGTTGATTTAAATCAAAAAGGTATGGCAACACCCCAACAGTTTGGGAGCGCTTCTAGCTACGCTAAAAAATATGCGCTAGGTAATCTATTATTAATAGATGATACTGCAGATGCGGACGCTACAAATGATCATGGGAAGCTAAAGCCAAAGATCAGTTCTAACAATATTGACAAAGCTAAAAAGTTTTTAGATAATGGAGGATTATTAAAAACTTTACAAGATAAATATGATATAGAACCTACTGCATTAAAACAATTACAGAATGGATAAACAAGAGATATTAAATAAACTACGAGATGACGAAAATTATTACGGTGATTTTGGAAAACAGTTTTTAAGCAATTCTGACATTTCGTCGTTATTAAATAACCCTCTTGATTTCAAGAAGCAATTATCTCCATCACCGGCATTGGTCATAGGAGGCTACTTCCATACATGCATACTGGAGCCACACAAGCTTGATAAGTTTAAAATAATTAAATCTAGTACAAGGAATACAAAAGTATATAAAGAATTATCTGACGGCGATATTTGTTTATTAGAACATGAAGCAGATAATATACAACTAATGCGAGAAAAAGCTTTAGGTAATGATTTGTTTAAAGATTTAATTCAAGAAGGAGACGTTGAATATGAAGTTCCTGGACTTATTGAGCTTGAAGGTTTACAGTGGAAAGGTAAAGCAGATATTATTAATAAATCTCATCAACTTGTAGTTGATTTAAAAACAACTAACAATATAAATTCATTTCAAAATAGCGCTCATAAATATAATTATGACAGCCAGGCTTATATATATTCTAAAATGTTTGGTTATGAATTAATATTTTTAGTTATTGATAAAAACACACGACAACTTGGATTGTTCGATTGTTCAGATAGATTTTTAGATTCTGGTCAAAACAAAGTTGCAAGAGCAGCCCAAGCCTATAACGAATTTTTCGTTAATGAAGACATTGACATAGGTCAATATTATATTTCTAAAACACTTTAATTTAAATTTAATTTTATGAGAACAAAAAAGAAAATTTGTGATGTTACTGGAATCGAAACAAAACCAGCTAATTTTTATGCAAACCAATCGCATGTAAAAGCAGTTGATAATATGAGAAGATTAACAGGGGCAAATAAATCACAGCTTAAAAGAATGTTTAACCAATTAGCTACATACTAATGGCAAGTATTATTTCAGCAAACATTGACTTAACTAAAATTGATAAGTCAAAAATTTATGAAGGTAAAAAAGGTAAGTATTATCCGGTAACTATTGTTTTAAATGATGAACCTGGCCAGTATGGCGATTCAGGCTATATTCAAACAGAACAAACTAAAGAGGAAAGAGACGCAAAACAGCCTAAAAGTTATTTAGGAAATGTTAAAGTTGTATGGACTAACGGAGAAAATGTAACTACAGCAGCCAGAGAAGGTATGCCACAGCAAACTTCTATGCAGACACAGGCTCCTGCTCCTGCCATGACCTCTGAGCCTGATCTTCCTTTTTAATGAATGAAGATTTCGATTTTATAAGCGTCGAGTATGACGACGATGGAGAAATAACTTTAATTGAAGACTAATGAATACAACTGAGATTAACGGTTTTGAAATTGACGCATTTAATCAGTATGATCTACAGGCTGGGAAAAGAGAGGGTGTATGCCCTCTCTGCTCTCATACAAGAAAGCCTAAAAATCAAAAAGCTAAATGTGCAATGTACGACTGGGAAAGAGGTCTCGGAACTTGCATGAATTGCAATGAGGTATTTCAATTACACACATTTAAAAGACAATCAAATAAATTGAAAGAATATACCAAACCAGAATGGAAAAATAAGACAGACCTTAGTGATAAGGCAATTAAATGGTTTGAGTCTCGTAGTATTAGTCAAAAAACTTTAGTAAAAATGAAAGTTACTGAAGCTATTGAATATATGCCGCAAACCGGCAAAGAAGAAAATACAATACAATTTAATTACTTTATTAATAACGAACTTATAAATATAAAGTATAGAGATGGAAGGAAAAATTTTAAACTGGTTAAAGGGGCCGAAAAGGTTTTCTATAACATTGATAACATTATTGATAGTGAATATGTTGTTATTGTGGAAGGGGAGATGGATGTTCTTTCTTTTGTGGAAAGTGGAATCAATTCTGCTATCTCAGTTCCGAACGGAGCTACTATTAATAGCGTTAACCTCGATTACTTGGACAGCTGCATTGATTATTTCGAATCAAAAGAAAAAATCATTATCGCAGTTGATCAAGATGAAGCGGGATTTGCTCTTAAGCAAGAGCTTATTAGAAGACTCGGAGCAGAAAAATGCTTTACGATTGAGCTCGGTGTACACAAAGACGCTAATGAATTTCTTATGGAACATGGGCGCAATAGCCTTGCTGATCTTGTTGATAAAGCTAAGCCTGTACCCATTGAAAATGTTGTAACACTAAAAGATATAAATGAAGAGCTAGAAGAATTCATATATGAAGGATTCAAACCTGGCTACCAAATTGGTTTAAATAATTTTGATAGTATATTTAGTACTTACACAGGGCAATTTATTACTGTAACAGGTGTACCAAGTAGCGGTAAATCTGATTTTGTGGACAGAATGGTAGTTGGCTATCAAAGAAATTATGGTTGGAAAACTGCATTTGCGTCTCCAGAAAATAAACCAACATTTTTACATACGCATAAACTTATACGTAAATTTGGCAATTGGATGCCGAGAGAACAAGATATTGGTACAGATAAATGGAATAATATTATTTCTGAAGTTAACGATAATTTTTATTTTATTGAGAACGAAAGATACGATTTAGATGCAGTGCTTAGTAAAGGAGCAGAGCTAGTAAAACGCAAGGGCATTAAATGTTTAGTTATAGATCCTTATAATAAAGTTAAAATGCAAGGATCTAGTAGTATGAGCATACCTGATGCCACTATGGAATATTTAACTAGAGTTGAAGCTTTTGCTAAAAAATATGATGTGCTTGTTATAATAGTTGCTCACCCTACTAAAATGTATAAAAAAGATGATGGCACTATTGAAGAACCGAATATGTATAGCATTAAGGGTGGAGGAGAATGGTATGATGCATCATATCACGGATTGTTGGTACACCGTAATTATCAAAACAAAACAGTTAAAGTAAAGGTTTTGAAAGTAAAGTTTCAAAATTTAGGTGAAAACCAAGCAGAAGCACATTTTAAATGGGATCATATAAGCGGTGATTATTTACCCGTTGAAGAAACAACAATAGACTCTATGCCATGGGAAGTGGATTAAAAAAACGTAAAGGCAAACAAAAGAAAACTTTATGTTTCTACGATTTCATCCCAAGTAAAGAGCATATAAAATGGGATGATTATTGTATTAAGAACAATATTAGAATTAGCCCTAAACCAACGCAGCGTGGGATGGAACCTGAAGAGTGGAGAATTGAAATTAGAGTTGGTCCTTATCAAAAAGGCGAAAAAGCTTATTTATCTCCTAACGCTTATACAGCGGAAAGTATACACCAAGAATTATATAATATGAAAAAATATTACTATGATAAACGTTCAAGATGAATATAGAGGATTGCTATCAGGAACATTCCACGGTGGTGTTCCAAAAAAAGATAGAACAGGGACTGGCACAAGAACTGTGTATGGTAGAATAATCAGACACGATATGGCAAGTGGCTTCCCATTATTAACAGCTAAAAAAATATATTTTAATCATGCAGTTACGGAATTACTATGGATCCTTCAAGGACGTACTGACCTTGCTTACTTGCACCAACACGGTGTTACTTATTGGGATGATAATTATAACAAATCAAACAGATCAGATGGAACTCTGGGGGCTGTTTATGGCCAACAGCTTAGGAACTTTAATGGTCAGGATCAGCTTAAATATGTACTCCAGCAGATTGAGCACGAGCCAAGCTCGAGGCGCATTATGGCTAGCTTATGGAATCCCAGCGATATGGACAATATGGCATTGCCTCCCTGTCATTATGGTTTTCAAATACATATAAACAATAATACTCTTGATCTTAGTTGGAATCAAAGATCAGTAGATTTATTTTTAGGTTTGCCCTATGATATAGCTATGTATGGTTTATTATTATTAATGTTCGCAAAAGGTAACGGCTACAAGCCTGGTCAGCTTATTGGTTTTTTGGGAGACTGTCATATATATAATAATCATATTAGCCAGGTTGAAGAATACCTAAAAAGAAATGATACAAAATTACCTAATGTAAAATTAACAAAAGGGTTGCAGTATAATGAAAAAATTGTTGTACCTTTACATAAAGATATAAAATTAGAAAATTATAAATTTAATGAACCTATAAAAGCACCACTAGCAACATGACATATTATGTATATCATATACCCGGAGTAAAAGTTGGTTGTACAACTAATTTAGAAAGAAGGGTTACTAAACAACAGGGATATAATTCTGGAGAATACGAAGTACTTCTTGAAACTAAAGATATTACTGAAGCTTCTACAAAGGAACAGGTTTCTCAATTAAAGTTTGGTTATAAAAAAGATTTAAAATTATATAAAAATTTATTTAAAAAAAGAGCAATGAAAAAGCACAGCTCATCCCCTGCCACAACAACATTTAAAATATCAAAATCAGATTTAAACGCTGCATTTCTTGCTGATTTAGAAGTCAAAACTCAATATGGAAACTTTAAATTTGATTCAAGCGATAAAATTGATTGGGTTATTAGTAATGCAGTATCTAGCCAATTTGGGCCGTCAACTTGTTATATATATAATAAAGCGATGTTAGAAGCAGGCCCATTCCAAAAAAACTTTACTGCTAAAAAAAAGCTATATTCTCATCAAGACCAATTTGAATTAATTAGAGAGTGGGCTAAGGATAAAGGTATATATGAACAAGGAGATGTTAAAACACAATTAATTAAATTATATGAAGAATCAGGAGAATTATCCCAAGCTATACTTAAGAATGATAAAGACGGTATTATTGATGCTATTGGTGATAGTGTTGTTGTTCTTACTAATCTGGCCAAACTCGCCGGTGTTCGCATTGAGGACTGCATTAGCGCTGCTTATGATGAAATATCTAATAGAACTGGTAGAATGATTAACGGAACATTTGTAAAAGATGAGTAAAGATAAAATAATACAACAGGTTGTAGAAAAAATACAGAATAGATCCAAAGTTGGTTTTAAAAAATATGGCGTTACACTTTACGATGATAACCAGCCACTAGACACATGGCTTAACCATATACAAGAAGAACTAATGGACGCCGTAAATTACATTGAAAAAACAAGAATGTCTTTGCGAGAAGAAATTGAAGAATGTTATATAAAAGATTTAAAAGTTACAGACCCTGAATTAATTTCAGCATATCCAGAAACAGATTATTGGACAACTAATCATACAAATGAAATACAAAAAAAATAGAAAAAGAGGCCCAGTAACCTCTAAAAAAATATCATATGATGGTATAAACTTCGCTTCAGGCCTTGAAAGATATACTTATATTGCTTTAAAAAAAGCAAAACTATTTGAATATTACGAAGGCGAAAACTTTGCTTTAATAGATCCATTTGATTTCCCAAATGAATCATATGAAAAACAAGCAAACGGCAAGGGCGAATATATTAACCGTGGTATTAAAAAAATATTAGGTATAAAGTATACACCTGATTTTACTGGAAAAGATTATATAATAGAATGTAAAGGGCGTGCTAACGAGTCATTCCCTTTGCGGTGGAAATTATTTAAATTATGGCTAACGAAAAACAATATTGGAAGGACGCTTTACAAGCCGCAAAACCAGAAAGAAGTAGATTTAACGATACAGATGATAAAAGAAAAAAGAAAAAGCAAGCGCAAATAATGTACAAAAGGCGCAAAATTGAAAAAGAAATTAAAAAACTATTAAAACATAATCCAATAAAATATAAAGAAATAGTGGAAGTGCATGGAAGATACGGAATTTAATTTAGAAGATCACTACGCAGAAAGAATTAGTTTTCATAAAAAAATGTTATTGTATTATTTAAATGAGCAAGCAACATGACATCTTGGGAACTTTCTTTAGGACTTTACCCTGGTTTCTTAATAGGGGCCAGGAGTTATGATAACAACACTACGTGGGAACACGTTATATACATACCGTTCGTTGAATTATGCTTAACAATTTATAAAGATGGCGATGAGAACTAATATAAATAATTTCACGCCTACTAAAAAAATAAAAAGGCCCGGAATACACGCTAAGACTAAAACGTCTAAACTAAAATCAAGTAAACATTATAAAAAATTATATAAAGGACAAGGAAAATGAAAGAATTATATCAAATGTTATTCACTTCTGCACAAGCAGATAGATCTAAAGCACTTCTAACTTTAAACTTATTAGGCAATAGACCTGCTGGTATTGGAGATCACTCAACAACAGACTTCTACAAAAATGCGGAAGAGGCGCTACAAATGCTAACAGATGCGGACGATAGAGTAGAAACTTTACAAAAATATTTTATGACAGAAGAAAACAAAAAAGATGAAGGAAAGTAGACTGCTGGAAATGCACAACAAAATAGAAACACTTGGCAAAGCAGTTAATATGCTAGCAAGAGACTTAACTCATATAAAAGACTTATCAGTTGGAACTATGAGTTTGATAAAAAAGTTTAAAGGTTATAAAAAAGCATTAGAAGAATTAAAAACAGAACACGCAAAAAAACAAATTGAGAATGAGCCTATTCAAGGAAAGGATACCGTATAAACCATTTGAATACCCTGAATATTATAATGATGGTTGGTTAAAACAAGCGCAAGCATTTTGGTTACATACCGAAATACCAATGCAAGGTGATGTTAAAGATTGGAATGAAAAACTTACCAAATCAGAAAAAAATTTAGTAGGTAATATATTATTGGGATTTGCACAAACAGAATGTGCAGTTTCAGATTATTGGACACAAAAAGTTGTAGGCTGGTTTCCAAAACACGAAATAAAGCAAATGGCTATGATGTTTGGTAGCCAAGAAACAATACACGCTGTAGCATATAGCTATTTAAACGAAACATTAGGCCTTGAAAACTTTGAAGCATTTTTACAAGATGAAGCAACTATGGAACGGTTTGACAACCTCGTCGCTTATGAAGGAACTGAGTTGGGTGGCATCGCAAAATCCCTGGCTATTTTTTCTGCTTTTGCTGAAGGAGTTAGCCTTTATTCTGCTTTTGCTGTATTATATTCTTTTCAATTAAGAAATTTATTAAAAGGAATCGGTCAGCAAATGAAATGGTCTGTTAGAGATGAATCTTTGCATTCTAAAATGGGATGTCAGCTATTCAAGCACATGTGTGCTGAAGTACCTGAACTACGAAATAAATGTTATAAAGATGTTATTGAAGCAGCAGAAGCAATGCTTAGTGCAGAAGAAAAATATATTGACAGGATGTTCGAACAAGGGGATATTGAAAACCTTAAAGCTTACGACCTCAAACAATTTATTAGAAAAAGACTTAATGAAAAAATCGTTGAACTTGGTTACAGCAACAGGGGGAAACACTTTAAATATAATGAAGTCGCATCAGCAAACCTCGACTGGTTTTACCATCTTACCGGTGGTCATACTCATACTGACTTTTTTGCTGTTAGGCCGACTGATTATTCAAAAGCTAATGAAGGTGAAGACTTTCAAGATATTTGGTAAATTAAATAAAACAAAATGAAATATTTATTTGGAACATTATTATTATTATTTTTTATATTAATAGGAACTTATGCTTTTGCGCAGCCCCCTGAAATATATGGCTTGTGGAGTAATCAAGAAGGTGAATTTGTAGAAATAGATTATAACGACACTTTTAATAGGTTTGTTGTTATACCGGCTACTAAGAAAAAAAGGTCTTTAGCCACAGGTAACATAGAGTATGCAGACAAAGAGCTAAGAATATTTAGATCAGATACAACAGATATATATAATTTATGTTATTATATAGGCAATGAAACAATGGTTATATGCAGACCCCGATCAACGAAAGCTTGGCTATGGCAAAAGGTACGCTAAAAATATGCAATAAATGCCATAAAGAAAAAAGTAATATAAAGTTTAGACCAGATAAAAAAACCTGTATAAAATGTGAGTACCGCTTTAAACAAAGATGGTTAAGATCTTTAGTAAAAGAAAGAAAATTAATTCCTTACGAAAGATTAGCCAATAGATTAGGTTATATGGGTACAGGTTTTTTTGTTACAGCACCTCACATGCTACCAGACACTTCTGGTGTAGTTGTTTATTTTTTAGCCGGCTTATTTTCTTTACCCCAGGTTTGGGTCGCAAAACAATGGAATCTTGTTATAGTTAATTTAAACGTCATAGCTGCGTACAGCTTATTATTTTTTAGATAATGTGGAATAACGATTGGAAAAAAGGAGAAGATTACCCTACTTGGGGAGACACTGATGTTTACAAAAAAACAATATCAGGAGGTTACCTACTATTAGGAGAGACGCCAAAAGAAGCTTATTGGAGAGTTGCTAAAGCTGTAGCTAGACGTTTATACAAGCCAGAACTAGCTGAAAAGTTTTTTCAATACATATGGGATGGCTGGCTGTGTTTAGCTTCACCTGTGCTATCTAATACAGGCACAGATCGAGGTTTACCTATAAGTTGTTTTGGTATTGATGTAGGTGACAGCATTTCCGAAATAGGTACTAAGAATTTAGAGATGATGCTACTTGCTAAACACGGCGGCGGAGTTGGTATTGGAATTAATATGATAAGGCCCGCTGGAGCTAAAATAACAGGTAATGGAACAAGTGATGGAGTGGTGCCATTTTGTAAGGTTTATGATTCAACTATACTTGCCACTAATCAAGGGTCTGTCCGAAGAGGAGCGGCGAGCGTTAATATTAACATTGACCATCCCGACTTCGACGAATGGCTTGAAATTAGAGAACCCAAAGGAGACGTTAACAGACAGTCACTTAACTTGCACCAGTGCGCTGTGGTCGGCGATAAGTTCATGCGAAACCTTGAAGCAGGAGATGCTGAGGCTAGACAAAAATGGGCAAAGCTATTACAAAAACGTAAAGCAACTGGAGAGCCTTATATATTGTTTAAAGGAAATACAAACAAGAATAATCCAGAAGCATACAAGAAAAATAGTTTAAAGGTACACATGACTAACATATGTAGTGAAATAGTGCTACATACAGATGAATCACATAGTTTTGTGTGCTGTTTATCATCAGTTAATTTAGATAGATACGACGAGTGGAAGAACACAAATTTAATTTACGACGCAACTTGGTTTCTAGACGGTGTGCTAGAAGAATTTATTCAGCGTGCCAAGAATATGAAGGGATTCGAGAACTCTGTACGCAGTGCGGAGAAGGGCCGAGCGGTTGGGTTAGGTGTGCTTGGATGGCACAGCCTACTGCAAAAAAACGGAATATCTTTCGAAAGTTTATTAGCACAATTCAAAACGCGAGAAATCTTTTCAAAAATAAAAATTGAAACAGAGAGAGCATCGCGTAGCTTAGCAGAAACTTATGGCGAACCGCTGTGGTGTGCGGGAACTGGAATGAGGAATACTCACCTTAGAGCCGTCGCGCCTACAGTTTCAAATAGCAAATTAGCTGGGAATGTTTCTCCGGGTATTGAACCTTGGGCAGCGAATGTTTTTACAGAGCAATCAGCTAAGGGTACTTTTATTAGAAGAAACAAAGAATTAGAAAAAGCATTAAGAAAAGTTGGTATCAATAATAAAGAAACTTGGGATAAAATTCTTAAGGATGGTGGATCCATTCAAGGGATTAAAGAACTTAGCGGATGGTATTACGATCACGGAGGAAGACTTAATCAAGAAGAGGGGGAACCAGTAAAGAATGTATTTAAAACATTTAAAGAAATAAATCAATTAGAGCTTGTTCGCCAAGCAGGCATAAGGCAAGATTATATTGATCAATCTGTTTCTTTAAATTTAGCATTTCCTTCAGAAGCTCCACCTAGATGGTTAAATCAGGTACACATGGAAGCATGGAAGCGTGGTATTAAAACACTATATTATACGCGTACAGAATCAGTATTAAGAGGAGATATAGCCGCAGCAGCTATGGATCCTGATTGTTTAAGCTGCGACGGTTAATTTAATTTATTATGACTTTAAAAGAAAAAGTAAAAAAGTTAGAAGCTGAATTGCTTAAGGCTAAGCAAAAAGCAGCTGACGTTATTTTAGACACGAAAGATAACGTATTCACCCAGAAAGAACTTAAAAAAATTAGGTTTTTAGAAATGTGGGCAATTGCAGGGCCAATAGTAGGTTTACTTATTGGTTTAATATTTTAAATAATTAAAGGGGATGACGCCGTAATTGGTATCATCCCCCTTTTTTATTTAAGCATATAGCTTTTTAGCCTGTTTAGTTGTAGGCTCTGCGTCATACGCGCGTTTTTCCCACGGTAATTTTGGGTCACCCTCTTTATAGTATTTACCGTTATAAAGTATCTTTCCGTTTTTTCGCTTATACTTTTTACCTTTCCAATATACAAATTTATCATCATAATCAAGTACACCACTTTTCATATCTTTAACATGCTGTTTTTCGTGGGCTACTGTTTTAACCTTTTCTACTGATGATAAATTAGGATCTATTTCTATAGTTCCATCTCTATTAGCTTGTCCCGCTACACCTTTTTTAAGTTTTTTTGCAGGAGACTTTTTTCTGGCCTCCATTACTCTTTTATATGCGTCAGGGTTTGATTTTTTAAGGTTTTTCATAAAAGACTCAAACTCTTTACTTCTTTCTACCTGGCTGTCATTATCAATGTCTAAATTGTAATCTGAATACCCAAGCGCTAAAGCAATTCTTTGCCAAGTTTCTAATTCTTGGTCTAAAGACATTTTTATATTACGAGCTTTTAATACAGCTCTATCTGCCGGAACATTTGCAACAGCAGATAAAACCTGGCCTAATGCAAGCGCAGCTGGATTATCTACACTAATACCTTTAGATCTTATATCTTTTAAATTATCTTTATATGTAAAAGCTCTTCCCGCATTTCTTAAATTTGATATTTTTTTATCAATAGGAGGCGTCAAACTTAAAGCTTCCAACCCAACATCTACATAATTAGGGGCTTTAGACTTATATTGTTCTACAGCTTTTATTACTACATTCTTAATTGCCGCTGCGCCCGCTCCATAAACTCCGGAACCTCTAAGAAATAAGTCAGCTGTTGAGTTTGCGATAGTTTGAATAGCTTTCTCTTCTTCTTCATCATCAATAGTATCATCGTCAAATAGTGAAGCAAACAGAGCTTGCTGTAGTGCTGTAAATATTATATTTTGAACAGCTCCATAATATATTATTTTAGATAAATTTGTTTTCCAATCACCTCTACCATTATAAAGATCTAAAGAAGCTTTTTTAACTAATCTAGTATATTGCATAGGGGTGTTTGCAAAAGCTAGTATAACACGCCCTAAATTGCTTGCTTGCTGCATTGAAACTCTATCTGGTCTAGATGATTGTTGAGACTCTTCTGCTATTTCTTGGAATTCTATTAATGTCTTACTAATTGCTTCTTGCTCAGAAAATCCTTTCTTTTTATAAGAATTAATTCTATTGCGATAAAAACTAGCGCCCCCTATTGCTATAGCAAAATTATCTGCTATTTGTGTAGGTAAAAAACCTGCTTTTAATAATCCCGATAGAGCTCCTTTAATTCTGTTTTTTGAAGTTGAAGCAGCATTTGCTATTTCATCTGCATTAACATCATTTTTTAGACCAGATCTCCTAGCTTTCAAAAAGTCTGAATTCATTAATGTTGCAAAATCTTTCCAAAATTGTGGTTGATTTGCAAAAGCTTTACCTGCCATTAAAGGATTGTTATCGCTAAAATTAATAAAGTTGACAGAAGAAATTGTTTGCAGAAGAGCTGACCGGGTGTTAAAGAACATTATTGTTCCAACAGAATCATTAACCCACCCTAAAAATTCTTGCTCTAAACGATTACCACCAATTCTATTTCTACCGGTTTTCATTCTATGTAAGATATTCTCTAGTGCCTCTACATATTTATCACCAAATATAGCCTGAAGCTTATTTAAGTTTTCTTTGCTATACACGGTGTCTACATTCTCTTGCCAGTCCTTTAAAAATTCAGAACGAGAAACAGTATTAATATTGTTTATTAAATCAATTGTTAAATTTCCAGCTAACCAATCAGATTCCGGCGCAGGATAAGGATTACCATTTAATAATGATTTAATAGAATTAGCAAACTCTAATAACTCCGGGCTATTCTCTACATAATTTACTAAAGCTTTAGTATCTCTTTTAGATGTAGTTTCTGGTACAACATTTTGTTCGTTCCATAAAAATATTCTTAAAGCTTGCTCATTAGTAAATCCTCTTACAGCTTGTTTTTTTAAGCTTTTAGGACTTTTCTTTATTTGCTTTTTTAGTTGTCTCCACTCTTTTAAAGTATTTACTTTCGCAGCTTCAAACTGATTTATAGCAACAGCGTATGGAGTTAAAAGATTTTTCTTATACCATTCAAAGTTTTTATCTCCAACTTTACCTTTACCCAGTGTTGGATATATAAGTCCTACAAAATCCTCAGCAGAATAAGGGACAAAGAATTTAAATTTGCCTTTATTCTTGCCTAGCATTTTAGCTCTATCTTCCGAGTACCTTGCTTCTGATTTTATGCCTTTAACTTTTTGCAAAATATCGTTGAACTCATTATCTAATATTTT
>CENL01054694.1_pt1 | contig 18680 bp, 20 predicted proteins | sample 530221 | NCBI WGS metagenome assembly CENL01 (sample SAMEA2619791, study PRJEB7988) | marine metagenome | isolation source: saline water (ENVO:00002010), including
CTTTGATTTCATCCCAATAATACACGATAGTGAATACAATTGCAGCCGCAGCCGCAGCCAATAACACAACTGGTAGAGATATAGCGGCTGCACCAAACGCAACAGCATACAGAATAGCGACAGCAATAGTCGTCCCAATGGCTGAAATTACACCCCACCAATATGATATTTCACCAGTTAATGACTTCCACATACCTGTGATACCAGCCACAAGTAGCAGTAATGGTCCTACAATAGCAGCAGATGCTGCTAGAGTGGCTCCGGTTATCATGGAGAACACAACGGTTAGACCTGCCCATAGAATCGCACCAGCGGCAAGGATAGCAGCGACCCAACTGCCGGTCTTTGCTTTTACCCAATTGAATATACCCATAGCACCAACAAGTGTTCCTACAAGAATAGCAATAGGTGCCCCGAATAATAGGAGGGCTGCACCAGCAGCGACTAATGCTGTAATCATAACATCAAACCCTCCTTTCAAGCCACTTTCACCATCTTCACCTGTGAGGATGATGCGCATACCATTCAGTAACTCTGCGAGTACTGGGATATCTGCCATGAGTTGCACCATTGGACTATTCACATCTGCGAATACGGCTGCAAATGCAGCCACACCTATTGCGACGACCAGTAGTATTCCAAAGAAGAACATCGCTGTCGAAGCCAATCCCATAAGTGCGCCAGTCCAACCACCTGTTGCTTTCCGTGCGACTTTAGCGGCTAATCCATATTGAGTAGCAGTAGCAGCGAGCATTTGCAAAACACTAGCATTATTTTCTTGGGCTTCAGTATTTTCTTCGGTCGCTTCGGTTTGATTTCCTACTGCTTTATGTGCTGCAACCAGTCCTTTCGATAATGCACCAAATTGCGCTACTTGTTTTATCACTGGAAGATTTACCATCCATTTATGGAACTTAATACCGGCTTTTTCAACAAGACCTAAAGTAATATGCTGTGCGTCAAAGGCTTTCTGCAACTTGACTACATTTTGAGTAGTGGTTTTGATATCATTTGCCATGTATCTTCACCTCACTCATATGGGAACGCCTGCCCTGCCTTAGTTGTTTGGATGCGAGTCCCGCCCTTTACATCTTTGGTTGCACTCTCAATCTGCTCACCCTCAATGGTCTTCATGGCTGAAGCCCAAACGAATGACTGCTCAAAATCATCTATAGACATCGAAAGAACATCAGGGATACTAATACCGTAATGTTTTGCAACGAAATAAGTGGATGATTCAATCATGAGGTGGATATTTGTTTGTTCTGTCTCTCTCGTAATGAAGTCATAGATTTCAGTCACTCGCTGTTCCCATCGGCTAAAGGGCCTGATAGCAAGTCCTGTGGTTGTGGTAGTATCCCAGACAATTGACTGCCTACGAAGTGATTTAGACCCAATAATTGAGTCGTGTTTGCGGACGGTGTAGTACTCACGATACATCGGTCATACATGTATCTCCAATATCCAGCAAGGTCAATCTCTAATTCACCTGCTGCTGAGATACTTACGAACTCTTTGATTGCTTTCTGCATGTCCATAAACGATAGTTCGCGGATATTTACTTTCATGACGAGGGTTTCGTCATTCGGGTCAACACGAATTGTGTGTTCAATTGTGTTATTAGTGACCAATACGTTGGTCAAATCCTCGATTACTTTCTGTTTGTCTTGCCCTTCATTCTGTGGTTGCGCCACTGCTCTCTCCTCCTGACTCACTTACTTCACCTTCTTCGGTGTCTGGTGCAGATGCTGATTCCTCAGGGTCTGCTGTTTCCTCCTCGACAGCCGCTTCTTCAACGGGGGCCTCGGTGGAATCTGATACATCATCGGCCTCTAAGCGACCAATGAGTGTGTTTTTTGTGCCCGATACAGGCAATCCTCGCTCAGCACATAGTGCCTTTAGTTCTGCGAGATTGAGTGAACTGTAATCATCTAGTTCCTCTGGGAATGGGTCATCTGTAGGCTTAGCAACCTCAGGGTCGAACACTTCTTCGGTGATGGGCGGAGCAGCGGCGAGTTGTGCTTCAGCACGACGTTTGTCGCCGGGGTGTAAACTGAACCTGCCCATCGTCCCTTACGAAAGGCAGACAGGTTATCAGGTTATCCCTAACAGTAGTTCTTCATTGGGCATTTCCAACATTCGCCGTCGCACAACATAATATCACTTCAGCAATGGAACAATGTGTCGACACTACGAACATAAACGTGCTTTGGTTTGATGGACACTTCTGTTCGGATAACACCTTTGTCTTCTGGGATTGGGATAGGTGCAGATTCAACAAGGTAATCTTCAATGGTGAACTTGATTTCTTCACGGGTTCCACCACTACCTTGCTTGATGAGAGTCAATTCGATTGGTGCAGTGTAGTCACGTTCCGTAGCAAATCGTAGTTCATCCCAAAGCAATGCGTCATTGATGATAACTTCCATCGTCAAATCATATTCATTTTTACCTTCAACAGCGAGTGAAGGCAATCGAGTACCAGCAAATGGTACTTGGTCAGTGGTGGAGTTCATTGTTATATCAGACCCTTGTACTGTGTGAATAAACTGTGTGTTGTTATTACCAGATAGATTGAACTTGGTAACGCGAGCAATCGTTTGACCAAAGGCTTTGATACTACCATTGTAGAACAAGTATGGTTTTTGTGTATATGGTGCAATACCCGCAACCTTTCGATTCACAGTACTATCTGCGGTGTTCTCAAACATACGGTGTGCAGTGTATCTATCACCTTCAGTTCCAGCACCACCAGATGCATCCTTACGACCTGTATCTGTGTAAGACAATGCTGCGTCGAAGTTCAATGAGAACTTAACCGCTGCATCTGCATCTGCGGTTAGTGACCAATCCTTTACTTTGCAACCACGGAATACACGGGTTAGTGTATTAGCATCAGATGCGGTTCCAACATGGCCAATAGCAGCACCAGTTTCTTGACTGTGTGCCCCGATGTTGCGTGAGCGAATGGAGGTCTCAAGGCAGAAAGATGGAAGATGCCAATTTGAGTACAGGAGCCGAGTCGTCGGGTTGGTGATGGTTCCTGTTGCCTGTGCAACATCGGGACTCTTATTGGATGAAGCCGCATCAAATCTTATGAGGCGGCAGGTTAGACCATTAGCGTGGTTGAAATTCAATGGGTCATCAAGCCATACTACTTTACTAGCACTAGAATTACTCCCATTTAGAGCAGCGACTCGTCTAATTTCAGAGCGTTCATGGAATTTGTATGGTCCCGCACCATCAGGCCATGTATTAGCCCCTGCTTGTGATGCAGTAATATCACTAGGCATTGCTTCAAACACACTTCCATCTTCAATCAGAAGGTAATCTCCCACGACGATAGATGATAATGCGCTAAGTGTTAGATGAGAATCCCCTGCAGTAGCAGCGGCACCTAAAGTAGGATTCGCTATTACACCACTTGCTCCTATCTCTTTTACAGATTCAGCGCCAAGACAATAATACAACCATCGTGGATTATTCATCATTAATTCGATGGAACCGCCTTCCATTGTTTGTTTTCCAGCAACTTGGACAACAACATCACGACCAATACCAACAACATGTTGACGTAAAATCTCGTTCTTAATATCGGGAAGTGTGACTGTTGCAGCCAGCCCAACGAATTGGTCAGCAAGAATAGTTTCATCACTTGCATCTGCATCAGTATTGTGAGTCATACCTTCATCAATTGTAGGAGTTCCATATGTATGGATATACATTGCGTCACCAGTAATCGAAGCAGCCGCTGAATTCATTTGTGGTGATACTGTAATAACGGTTGCACCTGATGCGTTAGTGAAACCAACCACATGATAGATTTGACCAGTTGTTGTATAATCATCATTGGCGTGGTTACCAGAGGCATGAAAAGTTATTTTGGAACCAACGAGCATACCTTCAGGCATTTGCAATTTAGTACTTTGTACTGGACTATTGGCTATACCACCAGCAAACGTGATGTCTGATGTATTCCCAGTCCCTGCTGCAGAAGTCCATGTAAATGTTTGAGGGAACCCCGAAGCATGCCCTGCTGAGTTTGCACTTTGTAGATATATTCCGCTTTCATGACCAAGGGTTACCTCGGCTAAATCACCCTTATACACTGTTGACGGCATCTCGACTCACCTCATGGGACACTGTATTAATTTATCATCCTTATCATGGAATTAGTTCTGCGAAGGTCACAATTTCCACCTGAAATGTGTATCTCCACAGTTTCTTAGTTCGGTCAGATAAATCTGTCCGTGTCTTGTATATCAGACGGTCAAAATTAACTCCGTCACCTTTACGATTATCGTGAATGATACGACGGACCTCGTTTTCCATCTTGTATAAGTGGTCACGACTTAGTGTAGTACGCATATCAACAGTGATGTTGATACGAGTATTAACGAAGTCATATAGCAATTCAGGTTGTTCTTCGTTGTGTGCAGTCTCATAAAACAGTACAGCGTCTTGCCGAGTCAGGTCTAAACGCTTCCCGCGACCGGGGTCAACGGTTGTAATGTCGTCAATAACGGGTTTTCGTTGATTGGTATTGGCACGATTCCATCCTTCGTCAAACAAGGACTTCATCAGTGGGATGCTTTCAAGCCATGTTGCAGTCATTATTCATACCTCAATCCTTTCATCCTGTTTAATTTTGATATCATCTTATCAGCAGCACGGTTCTCATTACGCAATCTGCGATTCACTCTATCGGTAATCTCACGAATGGTTTTGTCTGATGCGGGTCGCATAGTATCTCGATTTAGAATATCACCATCGTCATATGTGTATAGATTGTTACCTTCTTCATAGTCCGTCTGTGCATCGGTTTCTTGAATGAATAATTGCTCTCGTTGCATGGGGTCTACCAGTACACCATCTTCGGCAAGTGTGCGGATTTCACCTATCAACACATCCAAATCATCACCCATCATGATTGACCACCTCTAAATAGTGCAGCCAATTGGTCGAATAAACCAGCAATTTGGCCATTTTGACCCCCCTGTTGTTGGGTTGTTTGTGGTGTAGAAGGTTGAGATGATTGAGATGATTGTTGTTGTGCTTCCTTTTTCCTATTCAAAAAGCCCATCAATCCCCCTTGTTTGATATCTCCCATTGAGAATCCTTGTAGTAATTTTTGTTGTTGCTGAGGTTGCTGAGGGGCTTCTGGTGTAGCCAATGGCGAATTAACATCAGTCACTTCACCTGTGACTTTTTGTGGGTCAAAATCATCCAAACTAAGTCCTTGGTATGGTTCTTCTTTTAACAAAGACCATGCGTAGTCAATCGGCTCAGTCAAGGGTCATCACCTCCACATATCGAGGCAATGTTTCCGCAACCTGTTGTTTGAGTAGTTGATACTTAGAACCTAAGTCAACATTCGTGGTTCCTTCAGGTATCAGAACTGACCGGTCATCAGCAGTAATGAGGTCCATCGCAACCAACTTGGTGACGATTTCTTCAATGGCTTTTTCGACATACCTCTCGCCATATACATAAGTAACTTTCACAGCGTTCCACTCGAAGAACGGATATGAGTTATTGAAATAGATAATTCCCATCTCTGGGTCGAACCACCAGTCCTTCAAACGGGCTTCATCACCCGTTGCTGTGGACCCTTGATAGTCAATCTGCATATGGTATTGGAAAACGGTCGTTCCACCCGTTGCTAACGATGTTAATGGGGTTCCTGATAGGTTTGCACACCCTGTAAATGATGTGGCGGTTTTACCCGTGTATGAAAGGACCGCTACTGATGTCCCACTACCCACCATAAGAAGACCATATGATGGACAACCACTGGTTGATACCACATTCACGGTGGTTCCCGCTACACTGGTACTGGTTGTTGTGTTGATTCCCACTTGGCTGATTTCGATATTGGTCAAATCTGTCGCTGCAATGGTGGAGTTTTGACCCCCAGTTGCCCGTCGCATACTGGTGATTTTCAATCGACCTGTCCCATAATCAGCGTTTGCAGAAGCCAAGAACTCATGATGGACTTTGGCTACTGTTGCTCCAGATGAACTGTATGAATCTTCTAATGTGTAATTGGTCGATGACGATATTGCACTCTTATTGCGACGACCATCTTTGTTAATCAGGTCTGCTAATTGTTGAGCAGTGGTTGTATTATCGAATGCATTATTCCATTCACCAGCCCCACTACCAACAGAAAGAGTATAGACACCACCCCCTCCGGGGCACATATACACCTTATCGCTCCCTAAAGCAGCGTGGTCAATAATTTTCAATCGTGCTTCTGCGGCTGCTAGTTCTTTGTAATCACTACCTTGCCACACTTCCAATCGTAGAATCTGTTGAACATTGCGGAAGAATAGTGGGGTTGTCCCTACATAATCAGTGTAATATCGACGACGATACGGCTTGTAAGTATCGAATGTCTTGTATTCTGCTACCTGTAACATAGGTCTCCATGAGTTATTTGTGATGTTATCGATGCGGTCTTGATGTACTGTAATGAGATGTTCAACATGATTACGAGTTACACCACGCAATTTGCCGTTGGTAAAGATTGCAGTGTTTCGCACTGTTGCATTATCAGCAATATTGTGCGTATAAGACAACCCACCAGTGAATACCAATCTAACTTTACCAGTGTTCAAATTGATTGAATCAATGGTTCGTTCTTCAACCAACGATGCATCGCTTTCAATCTCGATTACATCTCCGACTTCAAAGCCAACACTTCGCAAGTCAACGGGTGAGAGTTCAATTTCTGTTATTCCCGCTGCTGCATTTTGAGTCAATGCTACGGGGTCGGCAGGTGGGATTTGTAATAGAAGACCCACCTTTTGAGCCGTTGTATATACGACACCGCTTGGGTCAATAGGTTCGGGTGTTCGTTCTCCGGGTTGGAATACTGTCGACATATCGTGCCCCCTCCACTTCACTCACTACGATGTAGTGATTCAATGTATCGAGCCTCCGCTTGTTCCCTCGACATACCCTCATGCATTAACTTCTGAATGAACTTCTCTTGCTCTCGGTATTGATTCATATGACCTTCATATCCTTCACCATCAGCAGGTTCGTAATCATCCCACGCAGGTCTATCCACAACTTGTGGGTCTGCGGGATTACGAATTGATGCTTTCAAGAACTGCATAGTAATATCCATTGCATATCCCGTCATAACACGGTTCTCTGGATGGACATCTACATCGAATACTTCACGATGATACGCACATAGATTATCGCCGGGGCTGGATTCAGCGTTGCACCCTTCGACACTACATGCTGAAAAACTCATTGAGTATCATCCACCTTGCCTAGATTGTAATCCATTTCAAGACCACATGCACCGCATTTAGGCAACCAGCACATGTGTAGCATGCCACAATGACGACATCGAGTACCAGCCCCGATGTTCACGATATCACGGATTTGACGATTACGTGTGTTCTGCTTCTTGACGGCATACTTGTTCCACTTAATGTCTTCATTGGCATCCTTCATATTGATGCCATATGATTCTGCTTTGGACCAACCTTGTGATGCCATTATTTCGACATCTTTCAAAGAAAGACCATCACGACCAGTCATAGAAGCACCATACCATCATGCCTCGACCATCGTTACTTATTTCAAGCGCTGCAGTTCCGGGGTCTGCCAAACTAAAACCCTTACCAATAGCCAACGTCAAAGCCAAACCACCCGGGTCAACTACATACAATTCTTGATTATCCACTAATGCAAATTTGGTGCCACCACCATTAGCAATACGAACAGATGTTGTAGTAACAGCAGAACATATTCCCAATAATTCAACAGGTTGAGATGCTTTGGTTGTATTCTTAGCCCATACCTCTTTCCCTACAGTTATTACAGTATTTACTGCCTGTCCACCGGGTAAAGTATCATCAGTGGTCATTGCTGTAGTAGTACCAGCGGCATACCCTGCTCCGTTATTAACAAAGCATAGTGTAGCGTGTGGTCCCGCTGCAGGTAGATTAACCGAGACAAACGAGGGCAACTAAATACCCCCTATCACCTTCGGCCTAATGCCCACCATGTGCCGTCTTGACCCGCTACACATTGGACAACGACCGCTGGTCCGGTTGTATTGATGAGTGCGAACACTCCGTCCACACCAGCACCAGTACCTGCTGTGCCACTACCAGCGTTAGCACCACAAGCGATAATCTCGCTTACAGTATCTACCAAACTAATAGAGCCACCTGCATCTCCGCCACCGTTCGTAAATGTGCCAGATACCAATAGTAGGTCACCTAACACATGATTCCGTGTTTCTTTCGTACTTGCGAATGCCATTCAAATCACTCCGTTTCATCCTCTGCGAGTCCTTCCTCGCCATTAATATCTTCGGTTACTTCCTCAGTTTCCACTGGGTTTAGATGCTCACCAACACGACTTATCAATTGGGCCTTAGTTAGACCTGCACGGGTGCGAACACCCGCATCTTTGAGCCATGTTGCAATATCATTGCGAGTCCATCCCATATCTGGGATACCATCTCCACCTTCGTCTACAGTGACTTCTTCGGCAGGTGCGGTTTCATCACCCCATATACGGCAATTTAGCAATTGTCCTCGGAACAAGTCCAATGACTCCTGTGATACCTCTAGGGGTTGTCCTCGAATGAGCATGCCGAACCCTACACGGCGTGTAGGAAGTGGTCCGTCATACACAACTGTGGGCATATGATTCACCATCAGGATACGATAAGCCACAGTTCTGCGCCGCTCGTGTCGTCAGTAGTACCATCTGCTGTTGCTTCGATATCGAAGGTCAGCACAAGTGCGCTGGTCTTCACGATTGCGATGTTAGCAGTTGCGTCTGCTCTCTGTGCGATACACGAATGAATCTCTGTGACTTCACCAGATAGAGTCATGGTGTTGCCTTCAGCCAATGCATTGTTTAGGGTCAATAGAACCAATCGAGGGTTCCTTTGGTTTGTCCCATCAGTCTGTCGTGCCGAGAACGAAGTCAAAGCACCCGGATATGCGGTTAGCCAATTGGTATCATCTTGGTCAACGCCTGCCCATAGTGGGAGGTCGAGATTAACCGTAGTCGTGTATGTTCCTGTTCCAGTGTATGTTATTCCTCTGTGTGTTGTTGCTGCCATTTTTCATCAACTCCTTATTTGTCTCCTATGTGACCCCTCAGGAGAGGTCACGAACACTCCCCTGTGCGCCGAAGAAAGACACAACCAGTTCACCCATAGTGCGGTAAAGTCCTTCCTGTCCTAGGCGATTGATAGCGAACGGGTCGCCGGATTCAATGCCACTCTCAAAGTATTGTGTAGGAATTGCGGTTTGGAACCAAAGATAATCCGTATCGAGGTAGTACATTCGGCTGATGCCGTCAGTTTGCACATCCTTCGATGGGATGATTGGGACACCGTTGTATGTAGCCACGATGAAACCGGCTTCGATACCGGGAACACCCTTCACACCGTTGAACGATGGGGTTACACGCTTGGTTTCCATGAAACGCTGCTGGGTCTGCAATAGTTGCTGAACACGCATTAGTGTATCATAGCCAGTGAAGATGACCTTCGGGTTACCACCACGGGTCCAGACCTGCTGGAAGATGCTATCAAGGTGGTCAAGGCTCAATGTGCGGTTAGTACCACTGGTTCCAGAAGCACTGACCTCAGCACTGTGGAAGTCCGAAGAACCATCACGGGTAATGGAATACATGTCGTTGTCCGTGTTTGCGGAGACATATCCATTTGCGTTGCTAATGGTGTCCGGGTCTGTGGTTAGACGGTCAATCGACTCAAAGTCGTTACCGGCAGGTGTTTCCACAGCAGTGGTCAACATCTGGTTCACATGGTCAGCATGGTGTTTGCCCATTTCTTCTTTGAGAACCTGTCGAATGTCGCCGAGTCCGTCGTCCTTGTCGGCAAGGAAGATTGCAACTTCGCTCATGTCGAAGGTGTGTGCAATGGTCTTTGGCTTTGCAGCGACATGTAGGAAGGTCGGCTTTGTGGTGTCCGGTAGAGTTGCGTTTTCAGCAACACCGCCACCCTTCGTGAATGAAGGCTTTGCGGTGATGATACGCCATCCCGACTTCTCCCACGGCTTCTTAGGTAGAATAGAGAATGCGTTGAATTCCTGATTCAACTGACTCCATACCTTTCGACCATATATTGCCTGATAGGTTCCAGCGGTCGTCGACAGCATAGGAGCGTCGGCTTTGAGTATATCAGAGCCGCTGTATGAGTATCCACTCACGTTTCCTGCGCCGTAGTAATATCGTTCCATGTCCTGTATTGTTCTGATGTAGTCTCGTGCCATCTAAATCACTCTCCCCTCAATGCTTTGTTCGCCAAACTGTGAACCTCATCCCAACTCACATCTGCGAGTGCTTCGGTTGAGGGAACATCAATTGTTGGTGCGGACTTTCGGATAGAACCAGAGTCAACATCATTGGAAGAAATACCATCGATGCGAGTTGCTAGTTCAAGAACTGCCTTCTCGAGTCGGTCCACTGGGGCACGGGCATCATAGGATGCATGTGCTTCGTGGTTGGCTTTGGCCATCAGTTCGTTTTGCAAACGAGCGGTGAAAGCATCATTGAGTTCACCCTTGAAATGCTGCTCCATTGCAGCGGCCTTGAATACTTCATATGCCTGCTCAACTTGTGATGCAGACACATTCTCCTTGATGACGAATTGGTCGCCTCTTGGTGGGGACCACTTGTCTTGAGATGCGCGGATAGCAAACTTGTTGCCCTTTCCGCCGGAACCGAAGTTGGCTTTGGGGGCACTGATGCCTTCGCCAACGATTCCTTTCGCTGGCTGTCCACGGTGGGATGCGCCGTCTTGTCCGGGTGAGTAACCCTTTTCCACGGCATCGAAATGGGCACGGGCCGCGTGTGTATTTACACCAGCGGACTTCAATGTGTCTTCCATCCAATTCAGGTAATCAGTAGTGATTACATCATCGAAAGATTCACCCTTATACATGCCTTCTTTCTTTTCGTCTTTCTTTTCGTCCTTGCTATCGTCAGACTCGTCCTTTGCCTCTTGGAGGAATGCAGGCTTTTCGCCCTTCCCCTTTGCTACATCGGTCGTGTCGTCCAATCGCTTGGATAGTCGTTCTAATACGTTATGCAGTTGTTCTACTACCTCGTTTTCGGTCATATTTTTGTCCTCCTTCAATATCCTAAATGTGGACTCTGTGTTTATTCCTTTTTCGCAAATAGTTACTTCATGCAACTCCATGTCTTGGATTTCACGGTATGAACCGCGCATCCCGTCGGACTTGTTGACGCGCTTAAACGCCTGTCCTCCGATGGAGAAAGCCCGAAGGTTTCCTTTGCGAATCTCAGCAGCGACTTCTCGAGCCTTCTCGATGTCGCTTCGTAGTTTGATGACGACGAACATACCTGTGTCGTCAACCTCGGACTTCCATATGCGCCCGTTTGAATCAGTGTATTGGGGAATAACATCTCCGACTTGAATGTTGGAATGTGCAAGTTGGACATTCCGATAAGATGGGTTGCCCATGAATTTGCCGAAGGCTTTGTTGAGTGCTTCTGTAGTAATGAGGTCTCCCTGCTTGTCCACGAGTTCCACACTGGCATATCCAGCGATGATGAGGTCATCGATAGATTGTGCCTTGATGAGCATGGCTCCTTGTGGGCCAGATTGTCGGAACACTGATGCACTTGCCATCCCCTTCATCACCAACGAGTCTCGTCATGGTATATCATACAACCTGTAATACCACTGATACTATTCAGGGTCCATTTCAACCACTGCTTCTTGAGGCGTTACACGAATTTCACCAGTTTCACCTTCTTCTGTTTCTAGTTCTTCAACCAGTGGACGAGGTTCCCCAGTGACTTTGGAGTTCTTAGTAGGCCTTTCTTCCTTATCTTCATCACGTTCACGCATGTCGTAATCTAGTGTATTAGAATCAGAAGTCAATTCAGTCGGACCACGAGGTGCGCTATCGGGTGTGCCTAGTCCAATGCCTAGTCCACGGGCACCTGTCCATGTTGAACGCTCTTTGGTAATTGATTCTTCAATCAATGTGAGTGCTTGGATTACCATTTTGGCTACATTTGGCTTGAGAATCTGGTCATCTCCCATCTTCTTTGGCTTCTTTACCTCAAATGATACCTCATGGGTTTTACCTTCTTCATCTTCATCTTCATCTCTCCCCTTTTCTTCTGTTTCACGGGGGTCGTAATCCAATTTAACTAATCCATTTACCGTCATCCCTACAACAGGTTCCCAAAATGGGCGAAGGCTTTCGGACATATGGATAGCATAATCGCTATTAGATAGGTCATTCAATAGGCTGTATGGAGCATGAAGCATCCATGAATCGTTCCATTGTTCCATTTTGTAGATGACTGTATCTTCTAAATTGTGTAAATGGACTTCGACATTGTTAGAATTAACTACAACATCATGGGGGAAAATTATGGGACTATATGATTTCGTCAACATACCTAGTGTTTCAGTACTATCTGTGGCTTCAGTGGGTGATTCACAAATAATCTTACGACCCTGTATATCATACACATCTTCACCTTCACGTTCTTTATGGGTGACGCTGGTAATAGCAATCTGCACATATTCACCTTCTTCGTATGGTCTTCTTTCACGGAGTAATGTGCCGATATCCATATACCATTTTCCATTTCGTTCTACAGCGCGGTTACCAATGTTCTCTGCTTTTTGAGGGTTGATTGGACCTATACCCAATCGATACATGTATGGTCCACGACCACGCCTATCAAGAATTAACGCATCAATTTCCTTTTCAGACCTATACAATACCCACTTTGGATGTCGAGATTCACCTTTCATGTATGTTGAAATCGCATCACGTAATAGTATCCCATCATGTTCTTCATCCTCAAGGCTTTCTACAGCCTGTTCCAATCCGTCATCATCAGTGCGTCGAGTATTGAACGGTGCTGGCATCATAACAGCGTCAGTGCTTTCAAACTGTTGACGCATTTTTGCAATACGGTCTTTGAGTGGTTCTTCGTATAGTTCTTTATGCCCGTGTTCCAATAAATCGAGAACAATGATTTGTGTTTTAGTTACAATAGCATCCACTACATAGGAATCACTATTGGCATCTTTTAGACCTTGACGCATATCTTTTGATAATCGACACTTGGTTCCATCAGCATATATTGCATCCACATTCTTATTCTTCTTATGGATAATGACTCTCCTCCCTGTATGCCATGTGGATACAACCCAATCACCACTAAATCCACGAAGATGTTTCAAATCATCCATATTGAAAATGCGATGCGCTGCTTTCACTGGCTTCAATTGAATATCGTCTTTCAAAATATCTGGATTAGTTAATGCCTTTAACAAATTAGATACAGTGGGTTCATCTTCACTCATCTTAAACGCAGCACTTTCACCACTTCTTAACTTCTTCTGACTTTCAGGGTTATCATCACCACTCGGTGCAGACGGATGGACATTACTCATTGGTTGCATGTCTGGGAATATCGATTGAACATGGTCGAATGGAACATTTACTAATGGTATCTTATCTGCCAATGGTGTTCCTTGATTGTGTAGAACTGTTGGTTTTCCATAGAAATCAAAACCTACACCAAAGGTAGGTGATACCTTCCATCCAAACTTATGGCGATATCCACTACTGTTGAATATACTCATGGGGAGTGTTGAGGGTGTCGTTTGGTATCGTTTGCCACCATGTGGAATATATACAGAAGCCCCTGCTTGCATATCTTCCCTTTCTTTGTAAGGTAAATCATACCCAAAAATCGAATCATTATCCCATGTTCGATGTTCCGGTTGCGCTCGTAATATCCAATCATTGGCGTGTCGCCATAATTGCATAGCATTCACATGTGCTTGTGACCAATCTCCGTTTTCATCAGGTCCAAATGGGTCATCCAAACCATCTGCTTCAAACTGTTTTCGCACATGATTTTGTAGTTCTTGTGCTGCACGTTGAACCAATTCAATTGTTGAAAACACCTTTTGTCCATTATATTGTCGCTGTTCAAGATGGAACCTATTTTGAAAAGATTCAGGGTTGTCCAATGCTTCTAACTGGTCTTCTTGTTGTCGCATCCATTCTTCTGGCATACGTTCATCTTCAGGTGTTTCCATCCATGATTCTAACCTATCAGTGAGTTTTCTTTCTAGATTTTGTTGTGGGGACGGACCTACTCGAGCAGATGTAGCACCGTCTGATAATTTGTGAACTCCACTCCCTTCACAATTTGGGCATTCTTGACCAGTGGGGGGGTCAGGATGTGTATCGAAAAAGTCCAATAAATCAGGGGTTTCTTCTGGTGTAGCAGTAGGAGTAAGCCAATCATCTAATGAATCTGATTTAGCGACATCTTCAGGGTCAATACGTCCATCTCCATTGCATACAGGGCATGGGGCTTCACCTGATGTTTGTGCATGTAATGCTGCTTCACGATTTGGAAAAGTCAAACGATGTGGTTCAACACCTCGTCCTTCCCCGAAATTAACTTGCTCTGGGTAAAACCGACCTCTATCTACACTACCTTCACGGTCGTGATATAGATACCAGCCACCGGGTTCAGTGTCCAACCAACCAATATCTGCACGGGAATCTGATAATGGGTCACCCGGTGCATATGCTCCTTCTTGAATACTCCACGGGTCTGCTTGTCGTTCCTGTAACAATGGCAATGGTTGTTGTTTGTTTGGCACACGACCTAAATCAGTATTAATCATAAATTGCTTAACGCGAGAATTCAAATCTTGATTTGACGGATGACCGGGGATAGCATCAATACCTTGTTCACGAACTAATTGTTGTAAATCTCGTTCCCATCGATTCATTCTTTCAGCAACTTGACCACCACCTGATGTTATACCAGCAGTATTAAGAAATGCACCTTCTGATGGATGACGATTAAATCCTAACCATAACGAATTCAACATGGCTTTTTTCTTTTCATTGGCTCGACCTCCTCCTCTGGGAGATAGAATATGAGTTAAACTACGTCGAACTGGATAATTATGTGCGGTATCGACACCATCAGTTTCAGTAGTGTATTCACCCTGTTCATTTAATGATGCACCTGCGACTGTTAAAGGGCCACCAGCAACCACTCTTCCATATTGGTCATGGTATGCAGGTTCAAATGATGTTGCAAGTTGTGGCCAGTGTTTATTATTCCCTGCTAAAATATTACCATGACCTGCATAATCTAATGCATCTGTTGGTTGGTCAGCAATAATTCCCAAAAGAGATTGCATTTCATCTCTTGGTTGTCCTTGAACAGGGAGACTAATTTTCATAGATGGTTCTCGTTCCCTCATACCATCTTCGGCTTCGTTACCTTCTGGATTGAAGGCAGCATCTTCAGGCCATATCTCTTTAGGATACATGGTGGGATTCATACCTTGTTCGACAGTCATGGCGTATTGAGAAGCCGAAGTATCATCTGGATAAGTGAATAACCCATTGTTATCTGGATTACCCCATGTATTAGGGTGAAACATATGGTGTAGTTCACTTAGTGGATTCATAGCATCAGCAGCGTGACCACCTACACTATGATGTGGAGCCATGAATAATGAATATGGAGATAAACGCACATCTTGGATATCCCCACCACTATAATGATGCATATTGAGATATGGAGACATTCCATTCATGACTTGCTTTCTTCGTTCATATTCAAAACCCAATTGTTGAACATATTCTTGCACAGCATTAAATTGGTCTTCATCTAAGAATGCACCATCATAATCTAAGAACTCTTGGACGCTAGTAAATGGGTCGAGATTACTAATAGTGTGTCTCAAACCCAACTTACGTTCCCCTTCTTCACCTACATGGCGAGGTAATACACCTCCATTTTCACGAATGAGTTTATCGTATAGTGATTCTACTCCAAGCGCTCGTTGAGTTCTTCCATCAATATAATGTGGAGCGTCTGTTTTTCGTTCTCTTTTATCGAATAAACCATGTGCATCTTCGTGGTTTGGGCTGTGTCTCCAATGCCCATCTTCATCAAAATATCCTGTTGGTACTCGACCTACCAAACCTTGTTGTACTGTATCCCCAGTTTCCCCATAGACTAATGTTTCTCTCAGTGCTTCTAGATATCGTCGCTTTAGAAAGTTCTCTTTTTGTTCCATATCCATTGAATAATGTGGTGTTGGTAATCCATTACTTGGAGCATCCATACCACGTAATCGATGCATTACTTCACCACTCAAATATCGACCCATCCAATTACGATTAAGCCATCCAGATTGCATATGAGGCATCTTAACGCTATTATCTGGTGGATTCATACCATGTTTGCTAATATGTTGAATGACTTCATCACGTTGGTTAGGTCTTAACCATTCCATACCAAAGCCATATCCTAAGAATCCCAAAGCGTGGTCAGGGTTTTCAGTACCTAAATCACCTAATGGGTCTGGTTCTAACCCTGCCCATACTCGTTTGTATTGATTCAAATGCGCTCGTCGTTGTTCTATTGGTTCTGCATTTTTGATTTCGTCAGATGCAACATCATTCAACCAATCACCAAAATGACGTTCATAGATATCACTAGGTAAATCACCCATATCATGTCTACCTAAATGTCGTGTATTGCGATGAAAAGAATCTTTGTTGTTTCTTTCATGGTCATGAACACCCGGTTCTAAAAATTGAGTATGATAATTAGTGATATTTCCTTCACTATCTTCACTAGGTTCCCATGAAGATGCTAATGATTGCAACCATTGTGGTTGACCCCATTCAGAATTTTCCATCAGTGGGGATAAGTCCCATAGACCTAGAGAACCATACGCAACATCAGAATCTCTATTATCCATACTTGGCCATTTACTATGCGCTGAACGTGGATTGTTGTGACCATCGACAAATTGAGTCATTCTTGGAATCCATGTTTCATCAGACAAACCTTCGTATTCACTCAATACATCACGATATGGAGCCATCCATTTTGATTTCAAAATACCATCAGCAGCATACGATAATGCATATTCCGCATGATTATATTCAAACAATCCGTGTCGTTTGAGATTCATTTTTGAAAACTGATAATTTGCTGCAGCGTTTTCTAAATCGATATCATCGAGTAATGACCGATACAAATCGTGCTTTGCACGAAGATGGAAATCGTATGGGGTATCTACCGTCATATCGTGCCCCCCAATCACAGGCGGCGCGATAGGTCCTCAACCTTACTCACAAGTGAATCCATATTGAATGGATTATCTTCACTCCATGCACCGAGAAGTGTTGCAGATTTCTTTAATGAGGCACTTTCACTGCTACCACCGTCAGTGAGATGCATACCCAAAGATGAACCTGTTTGATGTGGGTTAGATTGAGCGTTGTAATTAAGCCCCGGAGGATTATCGTCACGTATCACGTTCTTTTCAACGGTTTCAGGAGTAGGTGGAAGTTCACCATTAGTCCAATAATGTTGAGCGCGAACGTTAGTCCCACTTACATCTTCAAAATGAACATCATTATTGCCTTCATGTTCAATGGCTTTTTCTAATTGACTAGCCTTATCGAGAAGAGTTTCATAATCGCTGTGTTCACCGGGTTTTACGGGGATGGGTTTCATTCAACATTCACCTCAGGCATTGGGGTATTGGCTACATGGCCAAGAGATTTGGCTTGATTTGCAAGATTGTGTATTTCACTCCAATCCATATCAAAGAAATCTTCGTTTGACTTTGGCATGTCGAAAGCATCACCACCATCTTCTTCCTTCATAATAGTTGAATCACCACGGAGAGGGTCACCCCATACATCTTGAACTGCTGGTGTATCTGCACGAACAAACCCTGCACGTTTCAATAAACTGGCAGGTTTCAACATCATCTTACGCAATTGTTGATTTTGTTCACGAATATCAGATAGGTCGGAATCCATACGTTCCATTTTACTGATTAATGCGGACATCAATCGTTCTGCGCTATCTGGTTCAGTCATTATATCACACTCGCTGACCCGGTGAACGCTGTGGTTGCATTACACCGCCGGTGCGAGCAGGCATGATGAGTCCCTTAACCATACGGTCACGGTCACCAACATCGAATACTTGTGCAGTTTCTGCGAATTGCATTACTGGGACTCCACCAGCATATAGATTGTTAGGGCCAGTTGGGGCCATTTCTGCCTTCTGAACAATGCTCCAAAGGTCTTCAGATAAGAACGAACTTGTATTCTTAATGACTTTCAGGCAATCGTTTGCACTGTTTGTATCACCATCTTCAATGGCTTTGTGAAACGCCTTAATTGCATCTTCCATTTTACGAGCCATTGGGTCCATCTTGGACAAGTCTACGCGGGTCATCGTCGTTCTGATGGTAGGGTCGGATATGAAATTACCGACCATATAGTCCACTATCTGGTTGTTTATCACCCAATGGGTCAGATGCCTTTTCCTTTGCTGCTCTAACCGAATCTAATGCTTGTTCGATTGGTGTTTTATCATGACCACGTTGATGAGATGTGGCTTGTGGGGCACCAGATGGGGCACGGTCATCCTTCACACCCGCGATACGGTTAGGTCGAGAGCCATCTACTTTATCTGAATCGCTTCCACCACCAACGGGATTGAATGCCTTTGCTACTGCTGGGTTAGCCATTGCCATACCGGGCTGACCTACCCCTTGCATACCCATACCGGGCATACCACCCGGCATTGCTCCCGGCATA
>CENL01029229.1_pt1 | contig 18667 bp, 13 predicted proteins | sample 530221 | NCBI WGS metagenome assembly CENL01 (sample SAMEA2619791, study PRJEB7988) | marine metagenome | isolation source: saline water (ENVO:00002010), including
CAATCCACGTGCGCGTAGTGACGGTTTTCCGTCTCATACTCAACGTGCGCCGTGGAAATCGTGATCCCACGCGCTTTTTCTTCCGGTGCACCATCAATCTGATCGTAGGCTTTGAAGTCACCAAAATATTTGGTGATCGCTGCCGTCAGCGTCGTTTTACCGTGGTCAACGTGGCCAATCGTGCCGATGTTGCAGTGCGGTTTGGAACGCTCAAACTTTTCCTTAGCCATTATGGCCTCCTGTTATTCGATATGGGGATCAAGCCACCCTGTAGGGTAAGCCCGATCCCCGAAGTGGGTTAGGCGAACTTCGCCTGAATTTCTTCCGAGATGTTCGACGGCACAGCTTCGTAGTGATCGAACTGCATCGAGAACTGTGCGCGGCCCGAAGACATGGAACGCAGCGTGTTGATGTAACCAAACATGTTGGCCAGTGGCACGTAGGAGTCGATGGCAATCGCGTTACCGCGGGTGTCCTGCCCCTGTACCTGACCGCGACGTGAGGTCAGATCGCCAATGATACCGCCGGTGTATTCTTCCGGGGTGATCACTTCGACTTTCATGATCGGTTCGAGCAATTTCGCACCGGCTTTGCGCATACCTTCGCGCATGCCCATGCGAGCCGCGATTTCGAACGCAAGCACCGAGGAGTCAACATCGTGGAACTTACCGTCGATCAACGTCACTTTAAAGTCGATCACCGGGAAGCCTGCCAACGGACCGGAGTCCATGACAGAACGGATGCCTTTTTCGACGCCCGGAATGTATTCCTTCGGCACCGCACCACCAACGATTTTGGATTCAAAAGAGAAGCCTTCGCCCGGTTCGGTCGGAGTGATGATGAGTTTAACCTCAGCGTACTGACCCGACCCACCAGACTGTTTCTTGTGGGTGTAGGTGTGTTCGACTTCGTGAGAAATCGTTTCACGATAGGCCACCTGCGGCGCCCCGATGTTCGCTTCGACCTTGAACTCACGGCGCAGACGATCCACGAGAATGTCGAGGTGAAGTTCGCCCATGCCTTTCATGATGGTTTGACCGGACTCAATGTCGGTCTCCACACGGAAGGACGGGTCTTCGGCGGCAAGACGTGCCAGACCTGCGGACATTTTCTCTTGGTCGCCCTTGGTTTTGGGCTCAACTGCGATCTCGATCACCGGTTCCGGGAAGGTCATGGTTTCGAGAACGACCGGATCAGAAGCAGAACACAGGGTATCCCCAGTGGTCGTGTCTTTGAGGCCAGCCAAAGCGATGATGTCGCCGGAGAAGGCTTCTTCGATCTCTTCGCGGTTGTTGGAGTGCATCATCATCATACGACCGACGCGCTCTTTTTTGCCTTTGGTCGAGTTCAGGATACTGTCGCCTTTGTTCATCTTACCGGAGTAGATGCGGGTAAAGGTGAGCGTACCCACGAACGGGTCGTTCATGATTTTGAACGCAAGGCCAGAGAAGGCCATGTCATCATCGGCACGACGCGGGATGTCACGGGTTTCCGTTTCATCGCCGGGTTTGAAGCCCATGTAATCCACAACGTCGAGCGGGCTCGGCAGATAGTCGATCACAGCGTTCAACAGCGGCTGAACGCCTTTGTTTTTAAACGCAGACCCGCAGAGAACCGGAATAAACTTGATCGCCAGCGTGCCTTTGCGGATCAGGCTGCGAAGCGTGTCCACGTCGGGCTCAGCGCCGTCCATCAAGTAGTTTTCCATGGCGTCGTCGTCCATTTCGACGGCAACCTCGATGAGGTTTGCACGCCATTCGTCAGCCAGATCTTTCAAGCTGTCGCGGATGTCGCGCTGTTCCCAGCTCGCACCAAGGTCTTCACCGGCCCAGACCCATTCTTTCATGGTCACGAGGTCGATCATACCTTCCAGCTCGGTTTCAGCCCCAATCGGGATCTGAATCGGAGCCGGGGTTGCGCCGGTGCGGTCTTTGATCATCTTCACACAGTTGAAGAAGTCAGCACCGATCTTGTCCATTTTGTTCACGAACACGATGCGCGGAACTTTGTAGCGGTCAGCCTGACGCCACACGGTTTCGGTCTGCGGTTCAACGCCAGCGTTGGCGTCGAGCACAGCAACAGCACCGTCAAGCACAGCCAGCGAACGTTCAACTTCGATGGTGAAGTCAACGTGGCCGGGCGTGTCGATGATGTTCATCCGAAACTTGGTGTCGGAAGTTGCATCAGCAGTCGGCTCTTCCTGACGCTGCCAGAACGTGGTGGTCGCAGCTGAGGTGATCGTGATGCCGCGTTCCTGCTCCTGCTCCATCCAGTCCATGGTGGCTGCACCATCGTGCACCTCACCGATGTTGTGGGATTTGCCGGTGTAATAAAGGATACGCTCGGAACAGGTGGTTTTACCTGCGTCGATATGCGCCATGATACCAAAATTGCGGTACCGTTCGAGGGGATATTCGCGTGCCATGATGTCGGTCCTACGGGCCTGAGTGATTACCAGCGATAATGGCTGAACGCTTTGTTTGCGTCGGCCATCTTATGCGTGTCTTCGCGTTTTTTCACGGCGGAACCGCGACCGTTGACTGCATCAAGCAGTTCACCGGCAAGACGCTCTTCCATCGTGTTTTCGTTGCGGGCGCGGGATGCGTTGATCAACCAACGGATCGCCAGAGCTTCGCGGCGCTCAACGCGCACTTCAACGGGCACCTGATAGGTGGCACCACCCACACGACGCGAACGCACCTCAACAGAGGGTTTCACATTGTCGAGGGCTTCATGGAACACTTCAACCGGAGCTTTTTTCAGCTTGTCTTCCACGCGGCTCAGCGCGTTGTAAACAATTTTCTCGGCGGCGGATTTTTTGCCGTCGATCATCAGGTTGTTCATGAATTTGGTCAGCACGCGATCGCCATATTTGGCGTCGGGCAGTACTTCGCGCTTTTCAGCGGCGTGACGACGGGACATACCAGTCTCTCCTTACTTCGGACGCTTGGCGCCGTATTTCGAACGACGCTGCTTACGGTCTTTGACGCCTTGGGTATCCAACACACCGCGCAGGATGTGATAACGGACACCAGGAAGGTCTTTCACACGACCGCCACGGATCAGAACCACAGAGTGCTCCTGAAGGTTGTGGCTTTCACCGGGGATGTAGCTGATCACTTCGAAACCGTTGGTCAGGCGAACCTTGGCCACTTTCCGCATAGCGGAGTTCGGTTTTTTCGGTGTGGTGGTGTAGACGCGCGTACAAACGCCACGCTTCTGGGGACACTGCTCCAGGTGCATGGATTTGGAGCGCTTGACTTTGGGCTGACGCGGTTTGCGGATCAGCTGTTGAATCGTTGGCATAGGGCTCTTTCCCGTTTCCTAACTTATGTGCCGCGACGGTGACCTCAGGCGTAAACCTTGAGCCCGTGCCGGGGCGATTTCGAATTTCCAGCATCACGCAAATGCGTAACACAAAAACCCGCAATCGTTCCCATTCCGAGGTGAACGACGCGGTGAGTTCCCAGAGGATCAGAGCGCCTTAAATTGCTCAGATCTTGGCCACTACGATTTAGAACTCGGCACAAACGGGGAGACCCCCCTTAGCCGGATGTCGCGCGGTATATGGAGAGTCGTCCGCCTTGTCAACCGGTGGTCAACGTTTGACGGGGCCATCCGCCTTCTGCCGCAACCGCGCCTCGCGTAGCACGGTGTAAATGCCCGTGGTGGCAATGATCCCTGCCCCGATGAGCGCCCAAAGGTCCGGCCATTCGCCAAAGGCAAAAAGTCCGATCAACAAAGCCCAGATCAGCGCAGTATAGCGAAACGGCGAGACAAAGGAAATCTCGCCCACGCGCATCACCGTGACGGAAAGCACATAGCCAATGATGACAAATCCCGACGTCCCCAAGAGTTGAACGTAACCCAGCGTCGAGAGCGGTTGCCACTGCGACCCAAACGACAATCCCCCCGCCACAACAGTGACCGCGGCCACAGCAGCAAAGGTCACAGTTGCGGTTGGCGCATTTTGGGAAATGGCACGCACCGAGAGGTCACGCACAGTGACAAACCCCATGCCCAGAACGGCCCAAAGCCCCTGCGCGCTAAAGCCTTCTCCACCGGGTTTCACAATCAATAGTACGCCACAAAAGCCGATCAGAATCGCCACGAGGCGACGCCAACCCAATTGATCTTTGAACACAAGCGCGCCGACCACCGTGATGGACAGCGGCAGGGTTTGCATGATCGCGGTGGCATTGGCCAAGGGGATATGGGTGATGGCCGTGAGAAAGGAGAACGATGCGCCGACCTCAGCCCCAGCGCGCAGCAGCGTAAACATCCAGTCCTTGCGGCTTAGATCAAACCGCACCGGCCCGATGAACACCGGCAGGATCACCAAGATCATCGCGATATTCAGAAGCCCGCGCAGGGTCAGTGCCTGCAACAGCGGGATTTCTTCCAGGAGCCCCTTCATGAAGCTGTCGTTGGTGGTAAAGGCCGCCATCGACAGGGCCATGAGAATGGCGCCACGGGTATTGTCGGAGAGTTTCGTCATGGTGCAGGAGGTTCTTTGGCTTTGGCGAGGGGTGGATCGATCCGTTTGATCCTGCGCTATCATTGCTGACACGATGCAGAAAGGAAAACTTGTCCTCTCGTCACATTGGCAGCTCTCGTCGTTGTGGCACAGGCTGTACTGTGCATTATGCGAAGGTGCACAGGCGGGATGGAACGTCGGTGGTAAATCAGTAGTAGATTTGGGTGACAAACGTGGGTGAAAAACTTGTCCTGACGACGATGCGCAATGAGGGTCCGTTCATTTTGGAATGGGTGGCTTGGTATCGTATGCTCGGCTTCGACCATATGATCATTCTCTACAATGATTGTACGGATCACTCCCCTGCTCTGCTCAAAGCACTTGATCAGGCCGGGCTCATCACCGCAGTTCGTTACAACCCCACGCCCTCCGTGCCGATAAAACGCACCGCTTTGAAATTGATGAAAACCCTGCCTCGGGTGCAGGCGGCGGAATGGGTGTTCAATATTGATGTTGATGAGTTCTTGGTGGTCCATGTCGGCGATGGCACGATCCATAATCTGATCGCTCAGTATGATATGGCTGAGACCCATGCCATCGCCGTGCATTGGAAATGTTTTGGCGACAGTGGCGGCGATGAGTGGTGCGATGAGTTTACGCATCGCAGCTTTACCAAGGCCGCGTCCTCCCTGCACACCGTCAACATATTCTTCAAAACGTTGATCCGCTGGCCGCAGGATTTTCGTCATATCGGGATTCATGCGCCAAGGGGATGGCTGGGTGAGTCGCCTTGGGGGCAGCCGCCCAACCTGATGAAGCGCTGCGATGGGGTGACCATGCGCCGGTATGATCCCGAGGGCTCAGTCCAGTACACAAAACCGCAATGGATCACCCACGAGTTTGCGCAGCTCAATCATTACATCACCCGCACCTATGAAAGCTTCGCCCTGAAGATGAACAAACCGTCCTCGGCGGCCAATCGCGACCGCTACACCATGCGGTTTTTCCGCGACAAGAATCGCAATGATGAACCCGATGAGAGAGCGCTGAAATACGCGCCGCGTTTTGAGAGCGCTTATGCCGAGGTCAGCGCTGTTCCGGGGGTGATGCGGCTGCATCATCGCTGTTGTATGGATTACCTTGAGGCCCTCGCAAAGCAAAATGACCGCGATCCAAAGGCGGATCTGCGTTGGCGTCATCATCAGCGTGAAAAGAACAAACTGGGCTGACCCCCCATAGGCACATGCCTCTCCGGCGCGCATTGAGATCATAAAAAGGCCCCCCGCATCTCTGCGAGGGGCCTCTTTTTAAATCATATGGAGACAGGCTTATTCTTGACCTTCGGGGGTTTCGACCATCAGGCTTTCGGCCTCGTCACCCATCACATCCATCACCGGAGCGGCAAGTTGTGCGGCGGCTTCCGCTTCTGCACGGGCTTCCTCGATCACAACATTGTCGCGCTCTTGAGCAATACGGCGGACGCGTTTGGTTGCGCCACCCGTACCAGCCGGGATCAAGCGACCGACGATGATGTTCTCTTTGAGACCAACCAACTTGTCACGTTTGCCCTGAACAGAGGCTTCGGTGAGCACGCGGGTGGTTTCCTGGAACGACGCGGCAGAGATGAACGACCGGGTTTGCAAGGACGCCTTGGTGATCCCCAAGAGGATCGGCTGACCTTTCGCCGGACGGCCGCCTTTGGACTCGGCTTTGGCGTTGGCTTCGTCAAACTCGGCCTTGTCCACAGCTTCGCCTTTGAGCAACGTGGTTTCCCCGGAGTCGAGGATTTCCCATTTCTGCAACATCTGACGCACGATGACTTCGATGTGCTTGTCGTTGATCTTCACGCCTTGCAGACGATAGACCTCCTGCACCTCGTCGATCATGTACACAGCCAGAGCCTCGACACCCATAATCGCCAGAATGTCATGCGGCGCCGGGTTGCCGTCCATGATGTAGTCACCCTTCTGAACGAAGTCACCTTCGGCCACAGGGATGTGCTTGCCTTTCGGCACCATGTACTCGACGGGTTCCTTGGTCTCATCCGACGGTTCGATCGAGATGCGGCGTTTGTTTTTGTAGTCCTTGCCAAAGCGCACATAGCCGTCAATCTCCGCGATGATCGCGTGATCTTTCGGACGACGGGCTTCAAAGAGCTCGGCCACACGCGGCAGACCACCGGTGATGTCCTTGGTCTTCGCGCCTTCGCGCGGAATACGCGCCACAACGTCACCGGCCTGAATGTCCTGACCGTCTTCGATCGAGAGAACCGCATCCACGGACATCAGATAGGTCACCGGGTTGCCCACATCATTGCGGACCGGTTCGCCGTCTTCGCCAAGGATCAGGATCTCAGGCTTCAGATCGCCACCTTTCGGCACAGAGCGCCAATCGGTCACGATTTTCTGGGTCATGCCGGTGGCATCATCGGTGTCGTCACGGACCGAAAGACCCGAGATGAGATCGACGAATTTCGCCTTACCGCCTTTTTCCGCGATGATCGGAAGGGTGTAGGGGTCCCATTCAAACAGCTTGTCGCCACGGGCAATCATTTTGCCCTCTTCGGCAAACACTTTCGTGCCATAGCCGAGTTTGTAGGACGCCCGTTCCACGCCTTGATCGTCCACGATCACCAACTGCATGTTCCGACCCATGACGATTTTCTCGCCATGTTTGTTTTCAAGCAGCATGGCATTGCGGAACAACGCTTTGCCTTCTTGGTTGGCTTCCTGGAACGACTGCTGACCACCCTGCGCCACGCCGCCGATGTGGAAGGTCCGCATCGTCAGCTGTGTGCCCGGTTCCCCGATGGACTGAGCCGCGATGATGCCGACGGCCTCACCCTGGTTCACCATGGTGCCGCGTGCGAGGTCGCGACCATAGCACATGGCGCAAACGCCTTCTTCGGCTTCACAGGTCAGCGGGCTGCGCATCCGCATGGAGGCAATCCCGGCGGCTTCGATCAGATCGGCTTTGCGTTCGTCGATCAGTTCGTTTTTCGACACGAGGACTTCGTCGGTGCCCGGACGCAACACGTCTTCTGCGGCCACGCGGCCCAGAAGGCGCTCTGCGAGAGAGGCCACAACTTCACCGTCGTTGACAGCCGCTTCGGCGGTGATCGCCAATTCGGTGCCACAGTCAACCTGACGCACGATACAGTCTTGAGCGACGTCCACGAGACGACGGGTCAAATACCCGGAGTTCGCCGTTTTCAACGCCGTATCGGACAGACCCTTACGCGCACCGTGTGTCGAGTTAAAGTACTCGAGCACGGTCAGGCCTTCTTTAAAGTTCGAGATAATCGGCGTTTCGATGATCTCGCCCGACGGTTTCGCCATAAGGCCGCGCATGCCGCCCAGCTGTTTCATCTGGGTGACAGACCCACGCGCCCCGGAGTGGGCCATCATGTACACCGAGTTCGGTTCCATTTCGGCGCCATTCTCATCGCGCTTGTTGGCCGAGATGGTGGACATCATCGCTTCGGTGACTTTGTCGTTACACTTCGACCAGGCGTCGACAACTTTGTTGTACTTCTCGCCCTGAGTGATCAGGCCGTCCATGTACTGTTGTTCAAAGTCGCGCACCTGATCGCGGGTCGCGTCGACCAACGTCCATTTGTTGTCGGGGACAACCATGTCGTCCTTGCCGAAAGAAATCCCGGCTTTGAACGCTTCTTTGAAGCCCAAAGACATGATCTGGTCACAGAAGATAACCGACTCTTTCTGACCGCAATAGCGGTAGACGGTGTCGATGACCTGCTGCACTTCTTTCTTACGCAACAGACGGTTGACCAGGTCAAACGGCGCTTTCGCGTTGAGCGGCAACAGACCGCCAAGGCGCAAACGGCCCGGCGTGGTTTCAAAGCGTTTCCACACTTCTTGGCCATGCTCGTCGATCTGTTTGATCCGGGCGGTGACTTTGGCGTGCAAATGCACAGCACCGGAACTCAGAGCATATTCCACCTCGTCGATGTTGGAGAAGACCATGCCTTCGCCTTGCATGCCTTCGCGCTCCATCGAGATGTAGTAAATGCCCAAGATCATATCCTGCGACGGCACGATGATCGGTGCGCCGTTGGCAGGCGACAGAACGTTGTTCGTGGACATCATCAAGACACGCGCTTCAAGCTGTGCTTCGAGTGACAGCGGCACGTGAACAGCCATCTGGTCGCCGTCAAAGTCGGCGTTAAAGGCCGAACAGACGAGCGGGTGAAGCTGAATCGCTTTGCCTTCGATCAATGTGGGTTCGAACGCCTGAATACCCAAACGGTGCAAGGTCGGCGCACGGTTGAGGAACACCGGGTGTTCGCGGATCACCTCGTCCAGGATGTCCCACACTTCAGGACGCTCTTTTTCCACCAATTTCTTGGCTTGCTTCACAGTGGAAGACAGACCTTTGGCTTCAAGACGCGAGTAGATGAACGGCTTAAACAGTTCGAGCGCCATCTTTTTGGGCAAACCACATTGATGCAACTTCAGTTCCGGCCCGGTCACAATGACCGAACGACCGGAGAAATCGACGCGTTTGCCCAAAAGGTTTTGACGGAAACGACCCTGTTTGCCTTTCAGCATGTCGGAGAGCGATTTCAACGGACGCTTGTTGGCCCCCGTGATCACGCGGCCACGACGACCGTTGTCGAACAACGCATCCACAGATTCCTGCAACATCCGTTTTTCGTTACGCACGATGATGTCGGGCGCACGCAGTTCGATCAGACGTTTCAGACGGTTGTTCCGGTTGATCACACGACGGTAAAGGTCGTTGAGATCGGAAGTCGCGAAACGGCCACCATCGAGCGGCACCAACGGGCGGAGTTCCGGCGGGATCACGGGGATCACGGTCAGGATCATCCACTCCGGGCGGTTGCCGGATTCAAGGAAGCTTTCAACGATCTTCAGACGCTTGATGATCTTCTTCGGTTTCAGCTCGCCAGTCGCCTCTTTGAGGTCTTCGCGAAGCTGGTCCGCGGTGCTCTCAAGGTCGATGTTGCCAAGCATTTTACGGATCGCTTCGGCACCGATGTCGGCCTCGAATGCGTCCATGCCGTAGAGATCCTGGGCGTCCATGAACTCTTCTTCGGTCATCATCTGACCGTAGGTGAGGTCGGTGAGACCCGGTTCGATCACAACGTAGTTTTCGAAATACAGCACGCGTTCCAGATCACGCAGCGTCATGTCGAGCATGAGGCCGATCCGGCTCGGGAGCGATTTCAAGAACCAAATATGGGCGACAGGGGCCGCCAATTCGATATGGCCCATACGCTCGCGACGCACCTTTTGCAGCGTGACTTCCACACCACATTTTTCGCAGACAACGCCGCGATATTTCATGCGCTTATATTTGCCGCACAGACATTCGTAGTCTTTGATCGGGCCAAAAATACGCGCACAGAACAGACCGTCACGTTCCGGTTTAAACGTCCGGTAGTTGATGGTTTCCGGCTTTTTGATTTCGCCGTAGGACCACGACAGAATCCGCTCCGGGGAGGCCAAGGACACTTTGATCTCGTCAAAGGTCGTCGGCTGCGCCATCGGATTAAACGGGTTGGCTGTGATTTCCTGGTTCATCTTTTGAATTCCTCAAATTGTCGCGGAAGGGGGGGAAGAATAAGGGCCAAAGCCCTTATTCTTCATCCTCCGAATCCAGGAGTTCCATGTTGAGGCCGAGGCCGCGGACTTCTTTGACGAGCACGTTAAAGCTCTCCGGCACGCCGGCTTCAAAGTTGTCTTCGCCCTTGACGATCGACTCATAGACCTTGGCACGGCCGGCCACGTCATCCGACTTGACCGTAAGCATTTCCTGCAGGGTGTAGGCGGCGCCGTAAGCTTCGAGCGCCCAGACTTCCATCTCCCCGAAACGCTGACCCCCGAACTGCGCCTTACCACCGAGCGGCTGCTGGGTGACAAGCGAGTACGGACCCGTGGAACGGGCGTGGATTTTGTCGTCCACAAGGTGATGCAGTTTCAGCAGGTATTTCATGCCCACCGTGACCTTACGCGCGAATTGCTCACCGGTGCGGCCATCAAACAGGATGGATTGCGCAGAGGTGTCAAAGCCCGCTTTGGCCAAGGCTTCGTTGATATCGGCCTCTTTCGCCCCGTCGAAAACCGGCGTTGCGATCGGAACACCGCGGGTCACGTTGCCCGCCGCTTCCAGAAGGTCGTCATCTTCCATCGGTTCAAAGCCTTCGTCATAGACGTCCTGGCCATAAACGAATTTCAGAGCATCCCGCACCGGGGTCATGTCGCCAGAGCGACGGTATTCCCGCAGGCCTTCTTCGACCTGTTGGCCCAGACCGCGCGCGGCCCAACCCATGTGCGTTTCAAGGATCTGACCAACGTTCATACGCGACGGCACGCCCAGCGGGTTCAAACAGAAATCGACCGGGGTCCCGTCTTCGAGGAACGGCATGTCCTCCATCGGAACCACGCGCGAAATCACACCTTTGTTGCCGTGACGACCGGCCATTTTATCACCCGGCTGAAGCTTACGCTTCACGGCGATAAAGACTTTGACCATTTTCATCACGCCCGGCGGAAGATCGTCGCCACGACGGACTTTTTCGACCTTGTCTTCAAAACGGTGCTCAAGAGCCCGTTTCTGAGCTTCGTACTGTGCGTTCAAAGCCTCAACGATGGTGGCATCGTCTTCGTCTTCAAGCGCAAGCTGCCACCACTGACCCTTGGACAGTTGCGACAACAGATCTTCGTCGATGATCACGCCGGGCTTCACGCCCTTCGGACCTTTGACGGCAACCTTACCCATGATCATGGTCTTGAGACGCGCATAGATGTTGCGGTCGAGGATGACCATCTCATCGTCACGGTCGCGTGCGAGGCGTTCGATTTCCTCACGCTCGATCTGCACGGAACGTTCGTCTTTTTCCACACCATGGCGGTTGAAGACGCGCACTTCCACGATCGTCCCGTAGTCGCCCGGCTTCACCCGCAGCGAGGTGTCACGCACGTCGGAGGCTTTCTCACCAAAGATGGCGCGCAGGAGTTTCTCTTCCGGCGTCATCGGGCTTTCGCCCTTCGGTGTGATTTTACCAACGAGAATGTCACCCGGCTCAACGTGAGCACCGATGTACACGATCCCGGCTTCATCCAAGTTGCGCAGAGCTTCCTCGCCGACGTTCGGGATGTCGCGGGTGATCTCTTCCGGCCCAAGCTTGGTGTCACGGGCGGCGACTTCGAATTCCTCGATGTGAACCGAGGTGAAGACGTCGTCACGCGAGATGCGCTCGGAGATCAGGATGGAGTCTTCGTAGTTGTAGCCATTCCAAGGCATAAACGCGACCATCACGTTTTTACCCAAAGCCAGCTCGCCCATATCGGTGGACGGGCCATCCGCAATGACTTCGCCTTTGCCAACCGATTGGCCCACATTCACCAGCGGACGCTGGTTGATACAGGTGTTTTGGTTCGAGCGCTGGAACTTGCGCAGACGATAGATGTCCACACCCGGATCGCCCGGCTCCAGATCGGCGGTGGCGCGCACAACGATACGGGTTGCGTCGACTTGGTCGATCACGCCCGCGCGTTTCGCCTGAATCGCAGCGCCGGAGTCGATGGCGACTTTGCCTTCCATCCCAGTGCCGACCAGCGGCGCTTCTGCGCGCAACAGCGGCACAGCCTGACGTTGCATGTTCGAGCCCATGAGAGCGCGGTTGGCGTCGTCGTTTTCAAGGAACGGGATCAAAGCGGCCGCCACAGAAACCAGCTGTTTCGGCGACACGTCGATGAGATCGACATTGGCCGGCGTGTTCAGCGCGTGCTCGCCCGACTGACGGGTGGACACCAGATCGTCGGTGAATTTGCCGTTTGCATCAAGCGATGCGTTGGCCTGTGCCACGGTGTGACGCATTTCTTCGGTCGCGGACATATACTGCACTTCGTCGGTCACCTGACCGTCGGTCACACGACGGTACGGGGTTTCGATGAAACCGTATTTGTTGACACGGGCAAAGGTGGCCAACGAGTTGATCAGACCAATGTTCGGACCCTCGGGAGTCTCAATCGGACACATCCGACCGTAATGCGTGATGTGAACGTCACGCACTTCAAAGCCAGCTCGTTCGCGGGTCAAACCGCCCGGCCCAAGCGCCGAAAGACGACGTTTGTGCGTCACTTCGGAGAGCGGGTTGGTTTGGTCCATGAACTGCGACAACTGCGAGGAGCCGAAGAATTCGCGCACCGCAGCAGCAGCCGGTTTGGCGTTGATCAGGTCTTGCGGCATGACCGTGTCGATCTCGACCGAGGACATGCGTTCTTTGATCGCGCGCTCCATGCGGAGCAGGCCAACGCGGTACTGGTTTTCCATCAGCTCGCCAACGGAACGCACACGACGGTTGCCCAAGTGGTCAATATCGTCGATGTCGCCACGACCATCGCGCAGCTCAACCAGCGCCTTGATACAGGCAACAATGTCTTCGCGACGCAGGGTGCGTTGTGTGTCTTCGGCATCAAGGTCAAGACGCATGTTCATTTTGACGCGACCCACGGCCGAAAGGTCGTAGCGCTCAGAGTCAAAGAACAAGGTGTCGAACAGGCCAGAGGCCGCATCAACGGTCGGCGGTTCACCCGGACGCATCACGCGGTAGATGTCCATGAGCGCGGTTTCGCGGTTCATGTTTTTATCTGCCGCCATGGTGTTGCGGATGTATGGACCGACATTGATCCCGTCGATGTCGAGCACCGGAATCTCGGTGATGCCCGCGTCCAACAAATCTTTCAACGTGCCGCCAATGACGGAGCCGTCTTTGTCGAATTCATAGGTGATCTCGTCACCCGCTTCGACATAGATCGCACCTGTGGTTTCGTTGATGATGTCCTTGGCGGAGTATTTGCCGAGGATGTTATCAAACGGCACCAAAAGATTGGTGATCGTGCCTTCGTCGAGGATTTTCTTGACCGCACGCGGGGTCATTTTATCGCCGGCTTTGCAAATGATTTCGCCGGTATCAGCATCCACCAAATCGTAAGCCGGACGTGTGCCGCGCACACGCTCGGGGAAGAACTTGGTCACCCAACCCTTGTTCTTCTCAAGCTTGTAATCGACGGTGTTGTAATAGGCGTCACAAATTGCCTCCTGATCGAGACCCAGCGCGTAAAGCAGCGTGGTGACCGGGAGTTTGCGGCGGCGGTCGATACGCGCAAAGACGATGTCTTTGGCGTCGAACTCGAAGTCGAGCCAGGAGCCGCGGTAGGGAATAATGCGGCAGGCGAACAAAAGTTTACCCGAAGAGTGGGTTTTGCCTTTGTCGTGGTCAAAGAACACGCCCGGGGAGCGGTGCATCTGGGACACGATCACGCGCTCGGTGCCGTTGACGACGAAGGTGCCGTTCGGGGTCATCAGGGGCATATCGCCCATGAACACGTCTTGTTCTTTGATGTCTTTGACCGATTTTGCGCCGGTGTCTTCGTCCACATCAAACACGATGAGACGCAGCGTGACCTTCAGCGGGGCCGCGTAGGTCATGTCGCGCTGTTGACATTCTTCAACGTCATATTTCGGTTTTTCAAGCTCGTATTTGACGAACTCAAGCACGGCCGTCTCATTGAAATCCTTGATCGGGAACACCGATTGGAAAACACCTTTGATGCCTTCGCCGTCCAAGGGGACGGGGCTGTCGCCGGATTTGAGGAAAAGATCGTAAGAAGATTTCTGAACCTCGATGAGGTTCGGCATTTCAAGCACTTCACGAATTTTGCCGTAGTACTTGCGGAGCCGTTTCTGGCCAAGGAAGGTCGAAGCCATTGCGCGTCTTTACCTTTCGAATTTTCGCGAGCCACAGCCTCCGGTGGGCGCCGGTGGAAGTGCCCTGACGAAACAGAGATGTTCGGTCTATTCCTGCCCCCGTCCCAAAGGGGGCTCCCGACCGCTGAACCTCTCCTGAGAAAACGCCCTTTCCCCGCAAATCTGCGAAAGGCCCTTTCTAAGACAGGTTAAGCTGGACCCAAGAAATCTCGGGTCCAGCCATTATTTTGTTCGGCCCATAAGGGCCAAAGGCGATTAGGCCAGCTCGACAGTCGCGCCAGCTGCTTCCAGCTTGGCTTTGATTTCGTCAGCTTCAGCTTTGGCAACGCCTTCTTTGATTTTGCCGCCAGCTTCAACGAGATCTTTTGCTTCTTTGAGGCCCAGGCCGGTGATGCCGCGGACTTCTTTGATCACGTTGATTTTGGATGCGCCGGCGTCTTTGAGGACGACGTCGAATTCGGTTTGCTCTTCAGCGGCTGCGCCACCGGCGTCTGCCGGGCCAGCCATCATCACAGCGCCGCCAGCGGCGGGCTCGATGCCATACTCGTCTTTGAGGATGGTTTTCAGTTCTTGTGCTTCGAGAAGGGTGAGACCCACGATCTCTTCTGCAAGTTTCTTCAGATCAGCCATTGTACTGTTTCCGTTCGTTTAAGATGTGTTCCAACGCGTGTGTTTACAACCACGTCGGTCTCTGATTGCTTATGCAGCAGCCTTGTCTTCAATTGTAGACAGGATGCTCGCGATGTTCGAAGCAGGTGCGCCAATCGCGCCAGCGATGTTGGAAGCAGGTGCGCCAATACAGCCAACGATGGAAGCAATAAGCTCCTCGCGGGACGGCATTTTCGCAACGGCCTTCACACCGTCAACGTCGAGAGCGGTCTCACCCATTGCACCGCCAAGGATCACGAATTTTTCGTTATCTTTGGCATAGGCATCGGCAACCTTGGCCGCAGCCACAGGGTCTTCCGAATAGGTGAGAACGGTCATACCCGTCAGGAAATCAGCAAGGCTTGCGCAAGGCTTTCCTTCAAGGGCGATTTTGGCGAGCTTGTTCTTGGCAACGCGAACGGACCCACCAACTTCACGCATACGCGCGCGCAGGTCCTGCATCTGAGCAACCGTGAGACCTTCGTAGTGGGCAACCACAACGACGCCAGAGCTGTCAAAGATTTGGCCGAGCTCGTCGACCATTTTTTCTTTTTGTGCTCTATCCACAGTTTTACTCCAAGTATGGGAGAGAAAGCGCCCTCCCGGCTCAATTCTACCGGCATAACCGGCACGAAGTCCGTTACGGGCTGCGCCAAAGTCGCCCGAGGTCAAGCCCTCGGAGAAACTTGTCGTCTTCCCGTCTCAGGCAGGAATTATAGAGAGAAACCCCTCGACCCACCGTCTTGGACGAAACGCAAAACAGCGCACGACGAATCGCACGCTGGGTTGCATGAAGCGGTTTAGATGGAATTAAGAGAGAGAGCAAGGGGGTGAAGTGCCTGAGACACACATCCCGGACACGCCACCACATGAGAAAAGTTTAGCCGAAAACCCGCGCGCGCTCAACATAGCCAAAAGGACATAGACAAAAGGCGCCCCCAAAGGAGCGCCTTTCAAATCTTATTCAATGTCCGCCAGAGCGAAAATCAATTCCCAGTCGCGGAGTCCACAGCGATGGAAACGCCCGGGCCCATCGAAGAGGACACAGACACTTTACGCATGTAGGCGCCTTTTGCGCCGGTCGGCTTGGCTTTTTGAACCGCATCCACGAAAGCGCGGATGTTTTCGGCCAGTTGCTCGGCGGAGAAGGAGGCTTTGCCAACGCCTGCGTGCACAACGCCGGCTTTCTCTGCTTTGAACTGAACTTCGCCGCCTTTGGCTGCTTCCACGGCCGCTTTCACGTCCATGGTTACGGTGCCAATTTTCGGGTTCGGCATCAGGTTGCGCGGACCAAGGATTTTACCAAGGCGACCCACGATCGGCATCATGTCCGGGGTTGCAATGCAACGATCGAACTCGATTTTGCCAGACTGAATGGTCTCCATCAAATCCTCTGCACCAACGATGTCAGCGCCTGCGGCGGTGGCTTCGTCTGCTTTCGGGCCACGGGCAAACACGGCCACACGGACGGTTTTACCAGTGCCGTTCGGCAAGGTCACAACGCCGCGAACCATTTGGTCTGCGTGACGCGGATCAACACCGAGGTTCAGCGCGATTTCGACGGTTTCGTCAAATTTTGCGGTTGCGTTGGATTTGACCAATGCCACGGCGTCTTCAACGGTGATGTTTTCTTTGCCTGCAAATGCTGCACGGGCTGCAACGGTGCGTTTACCAAACTTAGCCATTACTTCACCTCGATGCCCATGGAACGTGCAGAGCCGAGGATGATTTTCATCGCCGCTTCGACGTCGTTTGCGTTCAGGTCTTTCATTTTCGCTTCAGCGATCTCACGCACCTGAGCCAAGGTCACGGTGCCGGCAGACGTACGACCCGGGGTTTTGGAACCAGAGGTCAGTTTTGCCGCTTTTTTCAGGAAGTAGGACGCCGGGGACGTCTTGATGTCCATGGTGAAGGACTTGTCCTGATAGTAGGTGATCACGGTCGGGCACGGCGCGCCGGGCTCCATGTCCTGTGTCTTGGCGTTGAACGCCTTACAGAATTCCATGATGTTGATGCCGCGCTGACCAAGCGCCGGACCCACGGGCGGGGACGGGTTTGCTTTGCCTGCGGGCACTTGCAGCTTGAGGCTGCCCACGAGTTTTTTTGCCATTGGCTTTTTCCTTTTCCAACCCCCATAAGACGCGTCTCATAAGGAACTTATGTTGTGTGGTCTGACTTGGAACGCGCGCGCCCCGCCTCTCCCACAAGAATGTCACACCCTAGGGATGCAACGTCATTCAGGGCCGTTTATTGACCTGAGTGAATTCCAATTCGACCGGGGTGGCCCGGCCAAAGATCGACACCGACACTTTGAGGCGCTGGCTGGCTTCGTCGACTTCTTCGACCATGCCGTCAAAGCCTTCGAATGCGCCTTCGCCCACGGACACCTGTTCACCCACTTCGAAGGTGATGGTGTTGCGCGGCGCTTCCGCACCCTCTTCGACGCGACCAAGGATGGCCTCGACTTCAGAATCGCGCATCGGCATCGGCTTGCCAAAAGAGCCCAAGAACCCGGTCACCCGGTTGATCGAGTTGATCAGGTGATAGCCCTGGTCGGTCATTTCCATCCGCACGAGCACATAGCCCGGCATGAAACGCCGCTCAACGGTCACCTTTTTGCCCCGGCGCACTTCGATGACCTCTTCGGTCGGCACCAAAACTTCTTCGATCTGATCCTGAAGGCCTTTTTCTTCCACGGCAGTCCGGATCGCTTCGGCGATTTTTTTCTCGAAGTTCGAGAGAACGCTCACCGAGTACCAACGCTTCGCCATGGTGCTTTTGCCTTTTTTTGCTCCAACCCTTCGGGCCGGATGTCGTTAAATGTCATGCACATATGTGCTCGCCCCGGAACAATAAAGCGGCGCGCAACTCGAATCGTTGCACGCCCGTCCGGAAGATTGCGCCCGCTCTATAGCGTCGAGCGCGTGAGTTCAACCCTTTAGACGCTCAGATCGCCCCGCGCCCGCATACAGACATTGCACGCAAGGATCACGAATGCGACGGCGGCATATTAGCCAAAGAGGCTCAAAAAGCCCTGAAGGCCAAAGCGGATGCCGAGATCAACGAGGAAGAAGAACGTCCCCACGAGGGCGGCCATCACGAACACCATCATCGTGGTCAACAAGACCTCGCGGCGGGTCGGCCAGACGATCTTGGTCACCTCAGCGCGAACTTGCTGAATGAACTGAAGCGGATTTGTTTTCGTGGCCATTGTGATGTCCTGAACTCTCTTGGTCTTGGCGCATCTACGCCACAGCGGAACGGATTTCAACCCCGAAGGCACGAAAGACAGAGCCAGGCCTGTCCCGGTGCCGTCTTTCAGGCGGAGCACGCACTGACGGCAGGCGATGAACGACATAGATGGGAAGTGGCAGGGGCACACAGACTCGAACTGTGGGCCTACGGTTTTGGAGACCGTCGCTCTACCAACTGAGCTATACCCCTAAGGCCGAGGTGGGAAATACGAAAGGCGCGCTCGCTTTGCAAGTCGAAAAAGTCGATTGCGGTGAAAAGGCACTGCTGTTCTGTTCAATACACCCATCCAAAAGGCCGCAAAGCGCGCGTACAACATGCGCTCATTGGGGCCTCGATTTCATAAAGAGATGCACGGGCTGGCTTTGATGATCATTCAGAACGCCCTTAGATCTAGCTGACGATTCCTGAGCGTGACTGCTCTCCATCGGAGCCGCACGGGCGCGCCTCCAAACAAAAAGGCCCCGCTTTTGCGAGGCCTTTCTATGCGATCTTACTCGACGATCTTCGACACAGCTTTGTCAGTGCGTC
>CENL01122002.1_pt1 | contig 18073 bp, 29 predicted proteins | sample 530221 | NCBI WGS metagenome assembly CENL01 (sample SAMEA2619791, study PRJEB7988) | marine metagenome | isolation source: saline water (ENVO:00002010), including
CGTGGGAACTACACCATCATTCGCATCAACAAGAATGTGGTCGAGAGTAATTCTGACCGTGTAGATGAACTTGAAACAGCAATTCGCCAATTCGTAATGGGAGAGATTACCGTTAGCGACTTGGCTCAAATAGGAGTTGGACAGCAATGAGCAAACGCAAAGGACGTAAGAGAGGACGAAGGACTGCAGTAACTAGAGGACCAGCGAGAGGGTCAATCCCTCAGAATGTCCCACCTAAACCATACAATAAAGGAAGTGGGGCGGGTTCAGTGGAAGAACCATATGCATCTACTGGTCGAGGAGCAGATACTCGAACAAGAAAACTGTCTGACCGAGTGATGGCAGCATTACGAAATCTGGGTGGTACTGCTACCAAAGCACAACTACTAGATTACTTGGGAATGCAGGGTAGAGATTCGTTACGACCAGCACTTAGATATCTGGTGAACGGTAAGCGAGTCGGTATCGATAAGAGCAATGGTAGTTATTACAAATACTTCATCATCCCAGCAGCAGTAGGTCACAATCAACGACTTCTAGAAGCAGGGAAGATAGAACCACGTACTTGTAAGGGGACAACGAAGGATGGCTCACCATGTAAATCTCCTGACCTCTTCGTTCGTGAATCTGGATACTGTGCAAATCATGACCCAAAAAAGGGGATTCGTCGAGGCGGACGACCTCCGAAGATGATTACGATGGATACGGAATTCCTGAAGTCCCCAAGAGAAGCCAAGATACAGAATACCAATCCATACTTCTCGCCGCATCCTAGAGCCATAGCATGGAAACCTGACTCTGAGAAGGGGACGATGACTATCACGCTTACTCGAGAACATATGGACCTAGTATATCCTGAAGGAGCCATCGATGATAATCTACGACAAGTGGTGTTGGACTTCTTGGCTGGTAATGCTACAATGAAGGACTTGAAGGAGGCGGTAGAATGAGTATGGAAGAACATATAGAATGGATACTGATGGTGAACGACGCAACAAGACGATTGGGTGTGAAATGATGGTTCTTACACCATTCGCTCAGGCCATGCCTGAATATCTATTCAGCCAATGGCAATGCGGTGAGTGCGGAAGCCCGTTCACTGATAAGTGGGAAGCAGAGGAATGTTGCTCACATATGGAGGTGGTCAAGTGAACATATTCGTATTAGATGAAGACCCAGTGAAAGCAGCGCAAGCGATGGACTGCGTAAGAGTGCCGAAGATGGTAACTGAAAGCGCACAAATGATGGCATCAGCCCTGCGCCGACATGGTGCTACTGATGACCAGATGCCACTTACCAAAGCAGGTAAGCCCTACAAGGGTGGTTATCACCACCATCCATGCACCCGTTGGACGGGTGATAGCGAGGCTAACTTCGCTTGGCTTACCCGTCATGCGATAGCCTTGTGTAATGAATATAAGCAACGCTTTGGTAAAACTCATGCTTGCGAGCGACCCATACGTTCGATGATTGGTTTAGTGCATTTGTTCCCAGACCAATACCCAAGTCCCGAAGCAGCACTCACACCATTCGCTCAGGCCATGCCTGATGAATACAAAGACGATGACGCTGTAGTAGCATACCGAGCATACTACAAATCAAAAGCGGACAGCAAAGGCGGTGTCCACTATAGACATACATCTCCACCTGATTGGTGGGAGGACGAAGTAAAACTGGAGGACTGGATATGAACTGGTTGAAGAAAAGAAAGATAAGAAAATTGGAAAAGGAACGAGAAAGAGTTAAACAAATGGAAAAAACAGTAGACGAAACATGGACTAAACTACTAGAAGAATGGGGTCAAGCCAAAGAGCCACCCCACTTGACTGTAGAAGATAGAAGTACTATTGATGACGAATACGCTGTGAAAAGCGAAGCATTTGAAAAAATAACAAATGCATTATTCTGTAGGCAAATGGAGTTGACTGGTCAAATAATCGATTTGCGTTTGCCAAAAGGAAGTGAAAAAAATGAGTGAGGAAGACACACAAGAAGGAACGGGATGCCCCTGCAATGGTGAGAACTGCAGTGGGGGACTTGGATGGAATTGGAAAACACAAGACCTAGGAAATAGAATTGCCGGTCATAAGGCCGGACAAACATGGGTCGAAGTGTGTTCTGTATGGAAGGAGGAGTATGGTGATGAACTACCACCAAACCCTCCGGGCATATCAGATATAACCAACTACATGCCAGAATATGGAAGAAGTGGAAATAGTTTCCACAACCAAAAGGGGGGACAACAATGACTGGTGATAAAATGATTCCAAATGAGGTATTTGAACAACTGTTCTTGGAAAACCTATTGACGGGAGAAGAACTGTCGATAGTCCACCATCGGAGTGAAGAACCTGTTGGTTACAAGGCACAAGTGGAAGATGGATTGATTCTGTCTGTTCAGGTTTGGCATGGTGGAGTAACGTCTGCTATCATTGGACGAGATGGGAAGCCTAACGAAGAATGGCCCAACCAAGTTCTAAACACCATCAACAATCTAGTATTGGAAAACATTGGTGAAGACCCATACGGAGAGGAGGAATGAACATGACTGAATACTATGTAACTAAGTGTGTAAAGTTTCAGATTCTTATAGAAGCAGATAGTGAACAAGAGGCGTATGATATGGCATGGGATTTCAATGAGCAGACGGAAAAATTGAATGGGAAACGAGTCACTGTCCGAGACTATGCTATTGAACACATCGAAGTAGAGGAGGCGTAATCATGGTGGAAATAGAAGCAACTTATGATGACGAGTATTACGAAAACGATTGTTTAGAACACCATCAAGTTTCTAGGATTCTTAGTGAAGCACACAAAATGTTTCACCACCATCATCCAGATGAGGGACCATACAATGCATTAGATGTACTAGGATGGGTAAGAACCAATCTTGAGAACTTCATAGATATTTTTGTGGAGGTGGAAGAAGATGAGTCGTGATTATTCTAATCAAGAGAACGTCACCTATGGTAGTATTCCTGTGAAGGGAGCCAGTGCATCGAACTTCAGTATCCGAGTCGACATGATTAGATTCCTTGATGACGATACTAAGAAAGAAGTGGACATCCGTGTGTGGTCTAATACTGGACGACCATCCGGTAAAGGCATTCGTATGACTTTAGAACAGGCTAAGGAAATTCAATCAGCACTCCAAGGTCTATTGGCTGATGTAGGGATGATGAAGAATGAGTAAGATAGAAGATATAGCAGAAGAACTGAGACATTTACAAGGTGCGTTAAACCATCTTGAAAGAGCGATAGATGAATACGAATCTATAGACTGGCCGACTGGGGTGTATCCACCCCATCATGTAGAGATGGAAATGGAGGAAGCACGCTCTCAAATAGATGAAAGGATACAAGAGATAGAAGATAAACTGGAGAGGATATAATGATACGCCCAAGATGTCCTGAGTGTAACGCTGTTCTCATCAGAGAAGGTGACTGGGATGATACACCTACTGGTCGCTGTGATTACTGTGGTTGGCCGAACAGGTATGACGAGGAGGAAGAGTGATGGCTAAAACTCCGGCGGCGAAATTAAAATCACAGTTCGATTCCTATGAACAAATGATTAACACAATCGTTAGCAGTATCACCAGTTTAGAGGGCGCACCTCAAATGTTTTCCAATGTTGCTAACAAATTGTGCAATAGATTACTAGAAGAAAACATGGGTGTGCTACCCCACAAACTAGCGGTGGATTCACTATACTTGACTTGTAATGCGTTAGGTGTCTCCATAGGTGCAAAGAGAATGGGAAGATTGTGTAAGAAATTATTCCAAGTAAATACAAGACCTGAGGTCCATAAGTGGATACATCGAGAAGGGAAGATGGACATAGTATGCGAAATCCTCAAGTGCGACCCATCTGACCTCCCCATGAGAGGGGCATCTGGTGAAACTGTGGAAGGCATCTACGCAAGCGCAACTGATTCGGAATGAATCTTCAGGGCGAAAGCGTCGTAATCTAATACAGGACTTCGTTGAATCTGATGATGAGTGGCTTGATGCGGTTATACTTTGGTTCGATGATGAACCACGCATCAGTACCAATTGGTTCACATCAAGAGTGACCAAGTACTTTGGCATCCACGCTGAAGAATGGGTAGAACTGACGGAAACATCGCCCATTGTCCCATTACTCGCTTCAGAGTCGTTAGACAACCCTGAGAGCGATTGGTCTGTCGATGACGCATTCATAGTCCTATCGTCATTAAATGGTCGAGAACTAGGTTCCATAGTCGAATCTTTGTCCGAATCAGAAGCATATCTGTTTTGGCAGGTGGCACTGGGGGAAGCACCCCCTCTCAGTAAGAGAGATTTCCTCCGTGCCATCGCCCAGTTTACTGATTATACCACAGAAGAACTACGTCAGTGTGCTGCTCATACACCATTTCTAGAGATAGTGGAGAAGGCTGTTGCCGGAACACTGTGCATCGATACCGAAATTACAGCCCACAGTCCCTTGAAACCCCCTGCAAGGTATCTCAGATGGGGGAAATTATCACTACCATACGACAAAACTATAGTCGATGTAGTGAATAGCCCTAGACACTTTCTACATTATACAGGGTCTGACGCAATCATATACTCTCGTTCTGGTGAAGTATTACAATCTTGGGAGAGTACTAGACCAGAAGGCATATTCGAGATAGAGTGTAGTGAGGACTGTGACCCTTCCACCGTCATTTTGTGTGACGTTCTATTGGATAGTCAAACACATTTCCACGATAAACCATACACTCATCGTCAATCTCATCTGAAAGAAACGTATCCTGAGAGAAGTCGAAACAGGGTATATCAAATCGAAACGACATCAGAATATCGAGAGATTCTGAGGGCACTTGAATCACAACAGCGGATTAGATTACTACATGATGGACCATACTACGATAGTCAGTTCATCGGAGGGTATGTGGCTCAACAACAGATGCTCAACATGCCGTTGCTTATCACTCATGTTAGGAAGATGAATGGTATCCACATTCGGTTTTCAGCAATGGATGGATACACTCCAGTATATCTTGGACAATCTGTATGTCCCGATGATGTATCAAATGCTCTCCGTAACCACCCTCACTTTGGTCCACGTATGGATGATGTGTGGACACCAATGGATGATATTGGTTGTATTATCTGGGTCAGCGCTGTATCCATCAAATCGTCCAATGGGAACTATCATCTTGAAAATCCCATGCTTCTCCATGTGGATACAACAATGGGATACAGCGACGTAATCCAACTAGCGGACATACTAGTATTAATGCCGGAGTGATATTAATTGTATTAAGTATCATTTATACTAATATTAACAATAATTGTAAGGAATACTTGTGATACAAATGATACAATTCGATGATATGATGTTGGGATGGTTAGCACGAGAAGTGCGCTTCAGTATATCGATTTTCTTTGCTCCGAAAACACCAATTGGTTACCAGATTAAACGCACGGCCACGCTTACACGGAAACCAGAACCATTGTTCTCCGAATGGATGGAAAGGACACACGGGATATCATCAAGAACGATTCAAAAGAAAGAATCAATCGAGAAAATCATTGAAATCTTAACACCGGTGCGCGAATTGGTCTATGATAAAACGGGTATGGATAAGATGATTCATTCTATTGAAACTCATCCCAGACTATGGAATCATGATGACGTACTACGATTTGTACTATTAATGGACAAAACCGAATAATCTTCGTTCATTTATAATCCTCAACCAATCCAGATGGTATGATGAATCGGCAATGGCGTGAAAGATACCGACCGAAAACAATCGACCAAATGGTTGGTTGTCCAGAATTCCGAGCAGATTGTGAAGAATGGCGAGATGCTGGGAGATATCCAGCGGGGATATTGGCTGTTGGTCCACCGGGGACCGGCAAGACAACTGCAGCCGGTGTTGTGGCTCGTCAGATGCTCGGTGAATGGTTTGACCCATTGAACTATGTTAGATTCAATGCTTCTGATGACCGTGGAATCAATTTCGTTCGCAATGAAGTGAAACAAATTGCTCAGCAAGGTGGTATTGGAACGAGTCGTAAAGTCATTCTGTTTGATGAAGCCGATGGTCTAACCAAACAAGCACAAGATGCATTGAGGAATACGATGGAAGAATGTGCTGATTATGTATTGTTTTTCTTGACCGCTAACGATGAATCTGCAATTATTCCAGCATTGAAGTCAAGGTGCATGACGTATCGATTTGCCCCATCAGACAATCGTTCTGCTAAGGTACTGTTTGAACGCATTGCCAATGAAGAAGATTTACCCTCATCTTGGAATGAACATTTTGAATATCTAAATGAGGTCACCAATGGTGATTTGCGAAGTGGTGTAGATATTCTACAATCATTACCGAGGGAGGATGATTCCCTTGAAGCACGATTGTTGGTTGAACAGGCCGACTTCAGTAATCCTGCATTGTCCGTCGCCGCTGGTGACTGGCAAGCATTGAACATAGAACTACGGAAGGTGGCATCCAAAGGGATACCCCGTCTGTATGTTATGAAAAAGATGCGAGATAGCATCTATTCCCTCGGGTTGACTCCCGACCAGTACTATTCCTTCCTTGTGACTTGGGGTGAGTTCGTAGAGAGAGTGCATACATGGCCAGCAGGCGATGACTCTTACTACGACTACTTCGTAGCCACATTGAAGGATAGGACAAAAACAACAGAGAGATGATTGAAATGGTGTTTGATACAAGCAAAAAGAATGTGAATGAAGAAAGCGAATGGCCTGATGGGGTACTTGAACGTCTGCAAGGATATGCAGACGCAAGTGGTATCCCGGTTGCTGATGCCCAGCAAAAGTTCGTGGAATACTTGTCGGACAAGTATGCCGTGGACAACTGGCAAGATGAGGATGAAGATTTCCTTATCGAAGCCTCCGAGGGTATGGTAGTAACTCGTCGCAGTGGTGGCGGTGGTCTACAAACTGAGAATTGGGTAGGTATGTTCGTTGGGAGCGATGGTAAGACCAGAGACAAGCGTAGATGGCTTCGTGAACAAGCGCTAAATGCGTGGAACGAAGACCCAGATAAGGCTGTTAGTGCTGGTATCGTGGCAAGGTGCGTCAAGGAAAATGGTGTCTGGTGTCTGGTAAAGGCAGATGGCACCCACCCTACAGAAGAACCTGAAGACACGGTGCCGTGGTTCCTATTGAATACAGATAAGGGACCAATTGCGTTACTGCAAACTGGTGAGTGGTCATCGAAGGGTGACCCTATTAGGCACGAGTTGCTTGCTAGGTATCATTACTTCCTCGGTAATACGGAGAAGGAGTTTGGTAATAGTGTGGGATTGTTCAGATTGGAATCAACTGATGTGAACGCACAAGTTGCTGAATGGAAGCCATGTCGATTGAAGGTGGTTCCTAACACAAAGGAGAATCAGAATCCTGACTTTGCTGATGTGTTCCGCCTACCTCGTAAATGGACCAATGATGTGGTATATACTACTGACTTCGTGGAAGCAGACCTACAACCACAACTTGCACCGGAGAAGTTCGCTGTGAACCCAGCGGTCCACAATAACTTCTGTTCACTAACAGATATGTTAGAGCGATATCATTCTGGATTGAAGGAGGTCGCCGGACTGAACCCGATTGGACCTCTTGGGATTATCAAGGGGAAGGTCACTTCACTATTCAAGGAAGGATGGGATAACGAATACGACCCATCTGGTAAGTCATACAATCTTCGTCTGACTTCATGGGACTTGCAACGAGAGCATCCATCAGGACTTCGTTCGGAAGTTAATGTAAGAATCAGTGGTCATCACCGTGAGAATTGCCACGCATTCGAGTATCTAGATGGCGACTCATGGAGGCCATATGCTGAACGTTCAACCGTTCTTGTGTTCGGTCGATTTGGTGTTCGACAAACAGAGGACGATGGTGAAGTCCCACAGATTACTGCCTTTGGTATCTTTGCTGTTCCACGATTCGTGGTCCCAGCAGCCGAAGGTGGTAACACAGGAACTGACCAATTTGGTGGTGGCGGACAATGAGTGGATTCAACGCAGTTAAGAGTGACGAGAACAAAGTAGACGATACGAAGGAGGACATTGCAGCGGTGGTAACAGGGACTGGATATCCAGCACCTTCTAACAACATTGCATCTGAAGTAGATAGCGCTGGCCATATCGTTGGTACTCATGTGTTCTGTGGACTCATTGGATTCGAGGGGTGTGGTAAATCCGGTATCGTATTGGATAGCCTAACCGACGCACAGATTGCTAATGGTGATTACATTCTCGTTATCGATTTCGATGGTGGTGCAGCAGCCTGTAAGTCCGCGTATCATAGAGATAAGGCATCGAACATTCGTTGTCTATCTCCGTGGGTTATGGCGGTTGAAGACCGTACTGTCTATGATTACCCAGCGACACATCAGAGGGTTATGGAGATTGGGCGGTTCGCTATCACACAGGCTATGAAGCAACAAGACCCTGAATACACCGGTCCTAGATTGGTGAAGTTCCTTGTGACTGCTGTGGACCAATGGGATACTGTATGCCAAACCAACATGAAGATTGTCGAACTAGGTAAGGCAAAGGATGGTATCGAAGCATCTGACCCGAACAAGTTGGTGGGCAACCAATGGAATTGGTCTATCCGTTCCACTCGTTTCCATCAGTTGACGGCTATTAGTAGGGACTTGATGAGGAATGGTGTTGATGTATTTTGGGAGACACATCTCAAACCTGAAGTGTTCCGTAATGAGCAAACAGGTTCATGGAAACCCGACTGGGAGAAGAACACCGATGCCAATCTAAAGCAGATTCTATGGTGTTCCCGTGAAGCAGTTCTTGACGATGATGGGCAGAAGACCGGCACCACTGAATACGTGGTTGAGTTCTGGAAGGAAAACACCAACATCGCATTGCAGGGACAGAAGCGCACCATCGCTGTGACTCGAAAGGATGGCGAACCCGAGTGGTATGGCCTTCCAGAATTGAAGGAGGGATTACTATGACCAAGTGTACTGTAAAGAGAGCATCGTTGACGAACTTTCTATCTTCCTTTGGGCCGGGAGTCGAAGACCTCCGTCTAAATGTGAGTAATAATCAGTTGGCTGGTGGAGTGGCGGTTTCAACCCACTTCATCACCCAACGTATTGTTGTTACACAGTTGGAAGCCGGTGCTATTGTTATCGCTGACTTATCGAAGGTTCAGGCATTTCTTCGTGCATGTTCTGGTGAAGAAGTTACACTACAACAGAATGTGACCGATACCAAAACAGGCAATCTATCGTTGTCGTGTGGCAATACTAAGGTTACATTACCACCTACACAGGAAGTAAAATCATCAGCCGGTCTTGCTATGGCATCGAAATTGGTTGATGCAGCATCAGTAAGTAATTGGACTTCATTCGGTGATGCTAGTTTGACTGGTTATGGAGTCATTGATATCGCTGACCTATCGGCTGTATCTTCCTTAGGGAAGGTTGTCGGGGCAGACAAGCCATATACTGTATCGTGGATGGCTCAAGTGAGCGACCTTCTAATCCAAACCGGTGCTAAGGTGACTGGTGAAATGCACCACACTGTTCATTTTTCAATGGGGGATTTCAATCCTGAAGTAGATGAAGTATCATCTAGATTTGGTCCGTGGTTCCCTGAAGTTCTTGCATGTCTCCCTCCGGGGAAGGCTGAGTTCTATGTTGGAGATGGCACTGTATTGGTGTTCAACCATCAAGATGTCGAATGTCTGCTGGTTATTATTGACCAAGCGGGTGGCGACGAATGATTGTAGATTATCACAGAGGTCATATCAATTTACGATATCGAGATGCTGATGGTAATAGGTTATCAGAAACTCATACATGGGAACCATGTTTCTATGTTGATGCATCAGATGCTCGGATACTCGAACGAACAATTCTAAGTCGATTTCGTAGTGCGAAGATAGACGACAAACCAACGGTTCAATGCATCTATACTAAGAAATGGTTGACTCGGATTACTACAAATCAGTGGGAGTACTACGATGTTCGTAAGTGGTTTAGTAAGACATGGCATGCAGATATTCCATTCGCCGACCAATTTTTAATCCAACAGTACGATTCCTTACCTCGTTGGGAACCTCGTAAGTGCTGGTTCGATATTGAATGGAATCCTGATGACGATAATGATTTCACCCAATGTTGGAATGCTATTGATTCCTACACCAACGAAGAAGTTAGTTTTGCTTGGAGGGAAAATCAAGATGAGTATGTGGTTGAGCAACGTGATGGTTATACTCTCCATATCTTCTGTAGTGAAGATGCTGTTCATGAGGCGGTCATCCAATACATAGAAGACCGTGATTTCGATATCTTGATTGCTCATGCAGCGATGTGGGCCGACATACCTCACATGACTCGGCGATTCAAGAATGCTCATCGTCTATCCCCATTAGGACATACAAAGTCGGTGAAGCAAAACTACGATGGGTATCGTCCTGATGACCAACCCATCACTGGGAGATTGGTATTCGATACTGCTGCGCCCGGTTCTTCCGGTACTGGGTTTGAACGTGTATGGATGGACAGTGGTAATGGGCAGTTCCCTTCTCGCAAACTCGGTGAAATAGGTGTCCACCTCGGACTTGGGGAGAAGGATGATGTCGATTTAACCAACGACTGGCAAGAGAACTTCTACCGTTTAACTGATTACTGTATGCAGGACGTAAGATTGACGAGAGATATCGACGAATATCTTCGTGCATCTGATTTCTTTCATAACATGCAGATGTTCTGCGGAGTGTCTTTCACATCAACCTTTGAGGTAGGTAAGTTCGCACGAGGATTAGTCAATAGGCGAACACAAAAGGTGTTCCCATCACGCGACAGGTCTCGTCGTCGTGAACGAGGTGATTTACAAGGTGCGACTGTAATGGACCCAGTGCCGGGACTCCATGAAGGAGTGGCTGTGTTGGATTTCAAAGGATTGTATCCATCGATAATGACTGGTGATAATCTATGTTGGACTACACATCGAGATGAACCATCGGCGACTACACGAACAATGCCCAATGGAACACACTGGGAACAGGAACAGAAAGGTATCCTCCCCGAAGTCGTTGATTATCTATTTGAGGAACGTCAGATATTGAAGGATTCAGGTGAGAAGATACTGGAGAAGGCTGTAAAGCGTGTGATGGCTTCACTATACGGACTAACAGCGGAATCATTGGGTCATGGTATGGCGGATATTGCAATTGCTGATACTATCTTATCCAACGCTAGGCATTCCATTGATAGATTACGTCATCATTCATCTGAATTAGGATATCCAGTTCTGTTTGGTCACACTGATTCTTGCTTCGTTCAATGTTCTCTTGAATCATTACAAGATGCAGGTGGTGTATTAACAGACATTATTCAGAAAGAAACTGGTAATGATAAACTCATTGCAGAACCTGAGGCGTGGATGCCATACTGGTTTTGTGGAGATGTGAAGAATCGATATGCTGGTATCATGGCTTGGCCTGAATCTGATGTTGGGAAACTCAAGGTTTCAGGATTTGAAATGAAACATAGTAGTACACCACTAGCAATTCGTGTGATACAAAAACAGATGCTAATGATGGTGGGAAGTGGAGCAACAGAAACAGAAGTTACTGCGTATATATCTGGTGAAGTGGGGAAGATTCGTGATGGTGGTGTCCCTGTGGAGGAATTGTCGTATAGTACTCGCTTATCCAAGAAGATTGAAGCAGACCCATCAACTAAAACCACGATTCATCATTATCCTAAAACAGCAGGTGGATATGCAAAGGCTGCTAGATACTACAATTGGTATATGGAACCTGATGAACCGTATAAGTCAGGAGATAGCGTCAAATGGACATATGTATCTGGGGTTCCAGATAGTATCCCTAAGACAGATGTAATTGGGTATCGCAACGTAGATGAACTCAATGATTTCCAGATTGATACTGAAGGTATTATCAAGAAACTGGTAATGAAGAAAATTAGATTGGTGTATGATATCATGGATTGGGATATCAAGAAGGCTGTTGATAAGTATCAACCGAAGGCATATTGGTGATTTATAATCCTCAACGGATACAGAATGAATGGAAGATGATATAATGTCGAAGAAAACACGAGAATTAAATCGAACCCCGTATGGTAGATTACCAGTTAGTAAGACCAATGGTTGTGATGCTTGGCAACGAGCATCATGTCTAGAACAGCGAATTGCTAATGAACCCGAATCAATGATGGTTAAGGACCGGCCCGATATCATTCGGTGTCCTGTATGCCATCACGTAGTGGAGTTGGAAAAATGAGACAGACAAAATTGACCGAATATGGGTTTGTAATAGACCCTAAGCAAACGAAATTGACCGAATACTTCGATTTATACCCGAAGGACAAGAAGCAGAGTAAGATATCTGAATGGACATCTGCTGTAAGACAGAGGTGGTTGCTATGAAGTGCTGCTTTGATGATTGCTCATTAGATATAGGTAAATGGGGACACAATGCCAAACCTTTGATGGATGGGAAATGCTGTGATGTTTGTAATTTCCAGAGAGTTATTCCAGCGAGACTAATGGCGGTGATGTTCCAATGACCGAAGGAAATGCAATGGTTCCAAGAATGGCTCACAACCCAGACAAACACTGTGTATGGTGTAATGAAATATCTACCATGCCTGTCCCTTTGTACTGGATACAACCCAATGAGGATATTTTTGAGATTTATCGAGCAAAGGCATGGGAAGAAGGACGAAGAGTATGCCGTGGTTGCTTCAAGGATAACTGTCTAAATGGAGAATACGGGATATTACCGTGGTTGGAGGCTTCACAATGAACGACCCAGTATGTTGTAATGAAAAGATGGTGCTTCGTGGTAGCGGATTTACTGGGACTAACAATTTCTATTTCTATTGTAGTAAATGTGGTAAATGGGATGGCGAAAAAAATGAGTGAGATGAAGACGATTAGATTTACAGCGGAGTTAAAATTACCTGCTGGATACGTGACTAAAGAACAGATTGAAAGTATGCTTGAAGCGTATAATTGGACGCTTACTGATACTGTGGAAGACATAGTTAATGCTTGGCTTCCCAATACACGAACAGTGCTTTCAATCAAAGAAGCAGAGGTGGTAGAATGAGTAGAATAGAAGATGAAGTGTGTAGGAAGATTCTGACGAGGGCCGAATTCGGACATAAGAAATATGGTGTGACTGTGGACAATGCTCCACTCAGTCGCCTTGAATGGCTTATCCACGCACAAGAGGAAGCAATGGACCTCGCTGTATATTTGCAGAAACTCATTGAAATGGAAGGTGAAGAATAATGGATGATTTCATAGAAAAGGCACAAGCGCTACGAGACGAGAATATACATTTGCGAGAAGCATTGCGAATTACGTCAGAAGCACTAGAAGCAACAAAGGCGATAGTAGACCAATTAATCGGTCCACAACCCATACAACCACTGACCGAGGTTAATAAACAAACGGAAGATGAAGCGCGGCCCAAAAATGGGTCTGAACCTATAGTTGAGCCGGTTCCCAGCCCACCACAAAATACACATTACAAGGTGAGAGAGATTGGTGGGGAAGAACCTGAACCATCAGTATATCGTGTTGATTCAAGACAGTTCATAGGTGATTAGATGGGTGAATTAAACAAACAGTCGACTTACACATGGACTCCCGAGTCCGATAAGATGATTCGGATATCTAAATCGACGTTGGATACATTCAGTAACTGGTGTGGTCAACAACTGTGGTTGGACAAACATATCCAACTACCACAGGAGGAACATGACTACCTCGTCATCGGAGACAATGTGCATAATCGACAGGAAGAATACTATGATATCTGTGCAGATAATATAGACCTCATCGAGGAAGCCATTCAACATGCAAAGGATGGGAAGGACAAACGTGCTTATGAGATACTGAAATCATTGTATCCAAAAGCCGAAGGCCTATACGAGGAACGAGAAGAAGCCATTCAAGATTGGATGATAAAGCACGACCTTCTCCGACTGGCACATTGTGATAGTGCCCACGACTTCCTTCCTGTTGCTAACGAGATTGACTTGGATGCAATTGTCGAATTAGATATCCCAGACCACGGTCCTGTGACTGTCCATCTACGTGGTATCATTGACCGTGTGTTTCGTAGTGATGATGGCATCGCTCTCATGGAATTGAAGACAGGCAAGTACAACAAACGATACACACCACCTAAGATGAAGGGTGAAATGGCTTACTATGCATACATGTTACAAGAATCTGAAACAGATTTGGGACCAGTCACACACTGGGGGTGGAGATTCCCCGCTGCTGATGCGTGGGACTATGAACCTATGAAGAAGGCATCAGTAACTGCTGCAAAGAAACGCATCATTCGTCTAATCAAAGCATACCTTGAGCAGGACTTCCCTGTGGTGAAAGATGGAGCGCGACATAAGTGTGGGTACTGTGATTACATGCCTTATTGTCCTCTATATACTGTGTATGAGAACCCAATCGAGGTGGCGAATGGGGCGGAACCAATATTCAAGGAGGATATGTAGTGAAAGGTAGTAACACCAATGCTTTTACTGTCGCTGTTCAGTGGTTTCTTCAGCGTGAAATTATCTATGGAGAAATCACTGTTAAGATGGGTGAAGCAAAGAAGGCGAGAGGATTCGATGCAATTCATGATGGATATCACATCACATTTATTCTAGATTATGACTATGTATTGAACCCTCAAGAAACAACTGAGATGATAGATAAACTAACCACATGGGTGATGAAATGGAACGACATAGAGTATCACAAAGGCCCCTTTTGACTTTCGACTTCCCTCGGGAAGTCAATCTGTATCGTAAGGTCGTCCACGATAACGAACAGTTCGTCAAATGGTGGGCCTCATTGGAGAACTCCTCCGATGCATACATGAGTGTCTATGGATTCCGATTCCTCAAGCCACCTAACTACCGTCGTGGAGATTATCAAACTGCTATCGTGCCACACTTCGTTCTCGATTTCGATTGTAGTAGTATCATTGGAGGGAAACAAGTACCTGTGCCACCGGAGACAACACTCAATGAGGTGCGTCGTCTACATCAGTTCTTATGTGACGAAGACATTCGACACGGAGTGTGGTTTAGTGGTGGTGGGTTCCATGTATGGGTCAAGTTATCGAAGGTCCACATGCCTCAAACAGGTATGGATAAATCTATTCTTCAAGGTGCAGGGAAGCACACCGTTCGTGAGTGGGCGGAGGACTTATCCCTCAATTGCATTGACCCTCATGTGACGTTCGACCTCGCCTCATTGATTCGAGTTCCTAATTCCTATAATGTGAAGCGGGAACTGTGGTCTATCCCATTAACAACAGAGGAAATACAGACACTTAGTTGGGAACAGATACAAGACGCTGCTCGTAAGCATCGCTCTGGGTATTTTTCATACGGACAAAATGGATTAGACCTTGACCTCAATACACAACCATCAAGGCATTTACAGGGTATGCTGAACACAGATAATACAGACACACCTACCATTACAATGGATGGTATTGCTATACTACCATGTCTTCAAGCATCGGCATGTCGACAGGGTAGTAACCCCACTCACGACGCTAGATATCATCTAGCATCATACCTAGCAGCAAGACTGCGTAACTTCCAACCACCTCAAACGATGGTGATGAAAGAAGATGAACACACAGAACAGATTACTTCGTTTATTGAGACCTTGAATTGGGTTGACTTCGATAAGCGAATAACTAAAGACCGAGTAGGACACATAGTGAAAGGTCCGTATGGACATACACCGTGTTGGAGTCTATTTAGTCGAGGATATTGTGTTGGTAAGTGCCATCTATGGGATGGCACAGGCACAATACCTGATTACGACTCGTTGAATAACACAACGGGAGGCGAGAGAGATGACTGAAGAATTTGATATCAGAATAGGGCATGCATTAGAACGACTACGGGAGATACCCGATGAAAGTGTTAACTTGGTGGTGACTTCACCACCATACTGGGGCTTGAGGGATTACAAAACGGAACCCATTGAGTTTGCTGATGGGTGGGTAGGCCAATTAGGTCTTGAACAAACACCTGACCATTTCGTTGACCACTTGGTTGAGATATTCGATGAGTGTCGTCGCATTCTCAAACCGGATGGTAATTTGTGGGTGAATCTTGGTGACTCATACATGAGGAGGGGTATAGACCACAAAGAAGAACACTATGGTTTGCAGAAACATCGTGATGAGGCCAGTAAGTTCCGCCCGAGAACAATCCCTGCTGGATATAAGCGGAAGGACTTGGTTGGACTCCCGTGGATGTTTGCTTTCGCTGCTCGTAAGTCGGGATGGTACTTGAGGAACGATATCGTTTGGGCGAAGTCAATCAGTGGTCCCCATTACCGTGGTGGTGTTGTGATGCCTGAGCCTGTGAAGGATAGATGCACACGTAGTCATGAATACTTCTTTCACTTTGCTAAGTCTGAGAAGTACTACTACGATGTTGAAGCATACGCTGAAGAAATGTGTGGTCCTGATATGTTTAGTGATGGTGAAGCAACCCATAGAAACATGAGAACTGTATGGCATTTCAATCCTAAACCATTTGCTGGCGCACACTTTGCTGTGTATCCAAAACATCTCATTGAACCCATCGTCAAAGCATGTACTAAACCCGGCGATGTAGTTCTTGACCCGTTCAGTGGTTCAGGCACCACGGGTATTGTAGCAACCAGTATGGATAGAACATACATTGGTATCGAATTGAACCCTGAGTTTGCAGCGTTGTCTCATGATAGATACAAACAGGAACGAACAGGTTTGACTAGTTCTAAACACCGCGAAGCCGCTATTGAACTCAAGGAGTACTGGTGATATGGGGGTAGACACAACACCGAGATTGTATCACGGTGAACATATGTACTGTGGTATGTGTGGGACTCTAATCACTCTAGGTAACACTCGTTCGCCACCGAAATACAATGGGTCTAAGACGGCTAGGTGTGGCGAATGTTATATGAAATACAAACGTGAGCGACGACTGAGAGAGAGCCGTGGCTGACTTATTGATTGATACAAACGAACGAGGACCATTGGTTGATGCAGTGATGCGTCGATGCGATTCGCGGAAACCAACAGTCGGTTATCACCGTGAACACTTGGTGGTAGGTGACTACATATCTGGTGGATGCGTCATTGAATCTAAGACCATCGAAGATGCTGTGAATAGTTTTCAGAAGGGGCACCTATGGCGACAGTTAGAAAACATGGACGCTAACGTTGAGCGTGGTGGCATTCTGATATGGGGTGACGTAGCCACAGCACTTGCTAAGATGAAGAAACGGAATCCCCATACGAAGATGACTTACACATGGTTGAGTCGTCAACTAATGTCTATCCTAGCACAGGTGACTGCTGACTTTGGCTTCGATGTGATTCGTGCGACGAATGTATTAGAAGCATCGTCATACATCGTTAGCCTCCACGACAAGGTAGAGCGACCAGCCACTAGACATGGGGCACATGCTGTGCGTCGTGTGTCCACGAATGATGTGCGTAAGGATATGCTACTCACTATCCCCGGCTTTGGTCATGAGATGGTGGATAATCTATTGGAATCATGTGGGTCCATCGAGGAAATGTTGGCTCCAGATTCACTCAAGAATGTTCCACGCATGGGTAAAGTATTGCGAAGCAGATTGATTGACGTTCTCACTTCCGAAGATGAAGTAAGAGTGGAACGTAACAATACATAGTATTAATCGTATCGCTATGTGTATCGTTTCATTATTCATTTATAATCCTCAACGGTTCCACATGGTTTGAATCGGGTGATTTGGAATGGCAAGAGATTGGAAGAACTATACGGCTGTGCAACGGTTTCCGTTGTTGAAAGGATATGTGGACATCTTTAGTGATGTGTCTTACCACAATGAGATGGCGGGATTAATCTCGTTTTTCTATGTGCAAGGACAGAGTACTGTGGATTACATTCGTATCCCTATCAACAATTCTCACTTGGACCCTCGTATCCATTTGTTTTGGATACAACCTACAAGGTCTGGTAAGACAATTGCATGGG
>CENL01033068.1_pt1 | contig 18052 bp, 20 predicted proteins | sample 530221 | NCBI WGS metagenome assembly CENL01 (sample SAMEA2619791, study PRJEB7988) | marine metagenome | isolation source: saline water (ENVO:00002010), including
CTTATTTGAAATTTACTATCTTCTGATAATTCTTTTGCCATTTTTTTTAATTATTATAATTCATTGTTCCAGTTATCATTCCATTTACATCTGCGGTAAATCCAGCATCTCCTAATTTTATACATAGTTTCATATCCCTATAAAATTCAACAGGAATACCGTTGTTAAAATCTAAAGTACATTTAACAGGAATTAAAGTGCTGTATAACAAATGTGTTATAACATCTTCACTATCTTTTAAATACAACGTTACAGTTATATCTGTACTATCTGTATTACAAATAAATAATCTTGATAAAGTTAAATACTCTGGACGTTCTAAATCTTTTTTTATATAACTATCACTGTAAAGAGCTTCTGACTCTGCTGTAAAACCTAATGGTTCATACAACAATACTTCATCTGTTCCACTTAAACTTTTTATTATATCTTCTTTTATATCAGGCATTTTTTAACTTTCTATTATTTGTACTGCGTCAACACATAAATCACCTCTAAATCCTGTTGCGTTTTGACTTACAAAATATATGTAATAATCAGTGTCGTTTCTGTAGCTGTTTAAACTAATTGTGTTTTGTTGCCATACACTACTAGTTGCTGTATATCCACTAAATGTTTCATAAGCTGCTAGTTCAGTAGCGTTGCTATGATTAGAAGATGTTGCGTCATCTATATAGACGTATAAGTCTCCCATTTGAGATCCATAAGCATGAACCCAAAATTTTAAATCTAAATCATTACCAGAAGAGTCTAACATGTTTGAGCTATTGAATACAGGCATTCTAGTTACAAAAGCATACACATGTCTACTACTAGTTACCTCGGTATACATATACTTCGTTGCACTAGCATGCGATCCGTCAGAAACATCAACACCGTTATTAGGCCCAGTATTACCAGATGGCGTTGTTCCCGTATCTAAGTTCCAACCTTTAACTGTTTTATTAGATGTCCTACCCCAATATGTTCCATCTGTAGCACTTGATCCATTTACCCAATTATTACTTGGAGACCAATCTCCTGTTGTTGTTTGTGGTGTTTCACTTTCAAATTGATAGAACAACTGATACGGTGTTGGCTCTGTTGTATTACCAGGTTGAGCAATATTCGCTAGACTAGCTGTACCTATTCCATTTACTTTTAATATATCAGCTGGTGGTTCACCAATTACTTTATCAGGAAATTGTTCTAAATAAGTTACTCTTAAACCTATGCCTCTAACAACAACAGCTACTGGTGTAGCACTTATAGCTATAAGTGTAATAGCAAAACCAAAACTTGCTTGATCAGCTGGGTCCCAAGACAAACCTGATAAACTAGTTGAAGAACCTGCCATAACATCATCTCCTAATGAATTGTTAACATATCTTTTATTTGCTCCAGTTAAAGTAAGTTCAGTGCTATCCCCATTAAGTGAACCTCCAGATGGAGTTGACAGAAAAGTTAAAGCACTAGAATATGAAGTTCCATTATATAAATACATTTGGTATGTTGCGCTTTCACTGGCTCCAGTACTACCCGCATTACCAATATTTGAATTACCACTACCGTCAGTATCTAATCCAGCAACTAGTTCAATTCCTGTTATAACAGCACCACTAGGTATTTGTGATGAATTAAAACAATTAGTCCATAAAGTACCTTTATTCGCCGCTGTAGCAACAGCAGCTGAGGATCCTGTTGCGGTACTATGTATACGTTGAGGTTGAGACCAAGCACCATAAGTTATTCCATCTCCTATGCCTGTTCCTACAGCTGCGTTTGTGTTGGGTGCTAAAATACTAGTCGTTGCCATTTGAAATGTCTTTTATATATCCAGTAGTATGATCATAATAACCATCTGGAATAAAGTTGTTGTTATCGTTGTCCCACCAACCTTCAGAGTCTATAACTCCCCAGCCTGAGTGCCAGTATTTACCAAATTCAAAAGTGTTACCATCAACAGTAACCGTTTCTGTATTTATATCATATGTAGCTTTAGTAAAATTCATATTAAACGTGTTCTACCCAAGTATTATCAGGATTAAACCATATTTTATTTGCATCACCTACAGTTACAGCGTAACCAATTACTCTTACTATATCTCCAGTAGCTGTTGGAGCGGCTGTTGTTGCATCTCCAGTAGTTGCTTTATCTAAATATATTATACTACCTAAAGCCTCTGTACCAACTATATTACCAGCTAAATCTATCATGCCTCTAACTAACATGCCATGAACATCAGGATCAGTACCCAGCGCTACGGCTAACCAACCAGTAGCAGTACTAGGATCGTCTGAATTAGTTAAACCCCAACTACCGTCAGATTTATAATAATATATTTTACCAATTACAGTACTACCAGTTCCTATATAAACAATATCTCCATCTGCATTACCAGCGCCGTCGCTAGGTATAGCAAAATGAGTTAAAGCTACAGTTCCACTTGCATCGGGTAACGTTATTGTTTGATCACTACAAGATGCTGGACCAACAAAAGATACTTTATTAGTACCATTATCAGTATCTTCATATAATTTTATAAGACCTGCTGAAGCAGTAGAACCAGGTATCTCTAATTCATTGCTGGTAATTTTTACTGGATTACCATGAAGAGATAATGCCCCGCCAGAAACTACACCCATATCTCCTCCTAAATTATAAACTCCAACCACGTTTGTAAAAATTCCACTTGCAAGAGCTACAGATTCAACATCTATTTGACTTGCGCCTCCATATGTTAAAACTCCATTAGACGTAGATCCACTAAAAGATAATGAGTCTCCTACATCAACAGTATCCCAAACAGGTTTAGATCCATCCCATTTTAAATATTGCCCTGATGAACGAGTGTCAGCAGAAGCTATATTATACATGCCAATATATCTACCTGGTTTAGTCATATTATTTTTTTGCGAATTTTTCTACGCCGCTTATTCCAAAACATCCTAATACAACCCATACAAATGAATCGTATACAAATTTATTAATTACAAGATCATAACCTGCCCATCCTGTTATTAGATCAGCCATCATTATAATACACATTATTACAAAAGCAATAAAACCTACTATTGCTTTTTCATTCCAATCATTGTTGTCTTTAAATATATTCATGTTAAAAATTTATTGTTAATGTTATACTACCTTCTAGTTTACTAAAATTAAAGTTTGCCATTACACATATTCCTTCTACACAAAATCCCATACTAGGAGGATGGGTACATTTACAGTTTCCAAAGTTTTTTCTATCATCTCCTCCATTTACTAAATCTTCTGCTTTACTTAATATTTGAAGCAATTCATTAGCAAGGCACTCATCAGACAATCTACTGTTTTTATGTGTTCTAATAAGAGTGCCTAATTTTTTAGACATAGCTGTTAAATTATCTTTTGTAACAGTATATGTATACAATGTTTTAGACTCTAAAGGTCTAGTTGATATAGTAACAGCTCTTGCCATATTATAAATCTAAAAAATCTTGATAAGAATACCCTCCATTTGAAGCTCCTCCTTTTCGTTTCTTTTGTGTTTGAGGTTCATATTCTCCATATTTTTTATTTCTTGCTTTTTTAGCAGCTGCTGCCGTAGCTGCTGCAGCCGCTGCTGCTTTATTACTCGCATTTTTCTTTTTAGCCTTTTTCATAGCATTATAAGTCATTCCAGGTATTGACATATCAAACATAGTTTTTCCCATGCTTTTTAATTTTTGTCCTAATCCTTTTCTATTTTTGTTTTTATCTGGCATAATATATATTTTATTTTATTTATAAATCTAAAAAATCTTGGTAACTGTAACCACTATTAGCTCCTCCTTCTCTATACTTACTTTGTTTAACCTTTTTATTTTTAGAAGTTGAACTAATACTCATATTTACGAACTTTTTCTTTACTGTGCCATCCTTATTATATTTTGTTTTTCCTGTTGTAGAACTTAATTGCTTATCAGCACCTCTTGATACTCTTTTTTTGACTGTTCCATCCTTACGATATTTTATTTTTATTTGACTACCATCGCCTCTTGTTCTTTTACTAACATTTTTTCTTTCCATGTTTTTAATTTTATTTTAATTTATATTTAATTTTACCATCTTCTATATATAAACCTTCACGCTCTTTTATAGCCTGTCCGTTTAAATTATATAGTATATTGTTGGATTTAGATTTATTTATTAATTCATCTATAGACGAGTTACAAGGTTGCCCTGTATCACAATCTATGTATTCTGTAACATATTCTATAAACTCTACATATTCTATTTCTACAATTGTATCGTAAACAAATACGTCAACATATTCAATAACATCTACAAAAAGAGTATCTAAGATATCTTCGTAAATAGTTACTGTGTCTGTTATATAAATGTATTCTGGAACAAACACTTCTACTTCTACAGTGTCTATTACAATGTTGTATATATATTCTGTATTAACTATAGTATCAAATATTGTTTCATATATAGTTTCATATTCTATTTCATATATTGTATCACACTCTTCTATAATAGGAGGTAAACAATCTAATGGTGATGTTGGCTCTGCATCTGCTTCATCTGACCCATCTGCACAATCTTCCCATCCATCATTAAGATAAAATAGATCTGGACCATTAGGTACACATCCATCAGGTGAATATTGTGTCCAGTTAGCTGGATCATCTCCACAATAAAATCCATTTTGTTCAGCGCACTGTAAACATAGTTGTTGAAAGTCAAATTGCGAATAAGCAAACGAGCTTATAAATGCAAATAATATAATAAAGAGTTTTTTCATAATTAAAAGAATAAATAGTTAAATCCAAATTTTACTTCATATACTGGTTTTTCCCAGTACTTCATATGTGTCCCCTCTATAAATAATCCTAAATTTTTTGTTATCCTTTGTCCAAATACTATTCCCGCATCCCATTCTAACCAATCTAGATCTTGTGTACCGTACTCAAAAGAGTAATCATCTAAGCCATAATGATACGGTAAACAATTAACCCAAGCATGTAACCAAAACTTAGGTGTATATTTATAATATGCAATTCCTATTACTGCACTTAATTCTTTTTGTATTCCTAATTTATCTAACTCTCTTTCATTAAAACGTGCAACTGCATCTCCAAAGTAGTGGTTAAAGAACTCATCATTACTTGTTGCTACAAGAGTAGAATCACCTTCTGATACATCATACCAGTTATTATTAACATAAAATCCTTGAATCCATTGTTCTGGAGCATATCCAAAGTCCTCTGCTAATTGTTGAAAGGATGACTCGCCAGGTACCCAAAAGTCCCTAATAGGTACAAAGCCATAAGCAGGATGAGCTCTAACCACCGCTCCTACTGTAAAATCCCAGTTTCCTGAGTTTATTCTATATCTTGTATCAAAAGAAGTAAATTGTAAATTTACTCGCTGATTGTTTTTATATTGTGCTTTGGTTACACATTTAGTTCCTAAATATCTAATCCAAAAATTTTGATCAGTAAATTTTTCACCACGATTCCGTATAAAAGAATAATTAAAAAGATACTCCCAGCCATTAGCATTACCAATAGTAACGTTGTCTGAAACAGCTCTTTCAGTACCATAGTACCATGTTTTAACTTTATATTCATAATCAAATCTTGCTATTTTACGAATTCCTACGGTTAAATTATAATCATAAGGATTAATATCTGTAACATCTTGATAACCTTTATCTATAGCTACATAATCTTCTCTTTCAGTAAAAGAGGTATTCGTGCTCATAGATGTGTAGAATGTAGAGTATTTAAAAAAATCTTCTATTTGACCGTTACATACACTGCTTATAAAGATAAGCAAAATTATTATATTTTTCATTATAAATTATATTTTTGTGTTAATTGTCTTTCTACTTCTCTTATTTCTTTTTCAGGTAAAATTGCATTAAAAACTAGTATTTCATATACATGTAATCCATTTGCATGACCTTCAATTTGTATTAAATGATTAGAATTAATATCAAAAGCATAAGTATGATCTTTAGATGCCCCATTAGTTATTTTGGGACTACCATTTTTTTTCATAACACTACTTCCACTAGCAGCTAATTTAACTGTCCAAAGTTGAAGTACATTATTTGTAGTAGCTGTTCCACTATCTACTATAACAGTTCCACTTTTATCACTTTGATCTCCTATAAACATTTTAACGTTTTGATCACTATTTATTTGAAATATTAATGGATCTTGCCCAGTAACACCGTCTCCTGTTTTCATAGAAAATATAGCGGCTTGTCCTGAAGAATTTACTAAGTTAAATACTATAAATAAAGTTAAAGCATCTCCTTCTAATCTACTTTGTGATAATAAATTATTTCCTACATTGCCTACTGTTTCAGTAGCACTTAACTTAACATCTGTACTTGCAAAAAGAGCATAAGGTAAATCTCCGCTTAATCTATATATAGGTCTGTTATCTGCAGTAGCTTGTTTTAAAGCTGTACCTAAAGCAGCGTTATCAGCTTTACCAAATCGTTTATCAAAAGCTTTATTTGAAACTGCATATATACCGTCATTATGATTTGCCTTAGTAGACATATCATCACTATATACAGTTCTTTTATCTGTAAAGTCAATCCATAATACAGGTCCATTTTTTATTCTAGACATTTTTTTCTTCCTAAATTTAGGGGCGGTACTACTTGCTTGTTTAGAGATACTTAATCCCATACTACGTTACAGTATTATTAGCAGTTGCAAAATATGCAATACATGCACCACTAGTAAGATCTATTACTGTAAAGTCACCATATATAGTTAAACCTTCAGCAAAAGTTTCACCAGTAATTGTATCACCGCTCCAGTTAGAAGCAGTAATTGCATTAAATACTGTATTCTCCATAAAAGTAATTGCATTCCATCCTCCAGCTGCAGTATGTGAATCTGTATCTGTAATTAAAAATGCTCCATTCTCTCCATGAGATTTTGCATCTGCAATTTTTATTGAATTAGTTACTTGTTCAAGTAACTGTTCTAATTCTGTTCTTGCCATATTATATTATTATTTTTTGTAAGTTACTAACTTGTCTTGCTGTTACATCATTAGGAAGAGAATCTTTTTTTACAATTTCTAAAGTAATAGGATCTGCATCTTTTTTAAGCATATCTTGTACTTTATCAAGTTGATTTTTTCTTTCTGCGATAAGAGTAGCATTTGCATTCTCCATTTCTTTTACACTATCAGTATCTTGTGCTTCTTGAGCAGCTCTAATTTCACTTGCAAATTTTACAAATTCTTCAGTAGGTTTCCCTGCTTCTTCAATATGAGCTAAATGCCCTTGTAATGTAGAAATGTTATTTGATACTGTCAAAGCAAAATCTTTACCTTTAATATCTTGAGAAGAAAATAAACCATTCATTAGATCTACTAATTCTCCATTTGTTGTTTTTAATTCTATTGTTGCCATATAAATTTTAGTTTAGTTTAGTTTAATTATTAACTTGTAGCAAATACAGATAAGTTTGCAGCAACACCAGTTCCTGATGATGTGCATCTTGCTTCTGCTCGCCATTTTGACCCATTAAATGTAAATATTACATACGTACCAATGCCTGGGCCTGCATTAGTTAGTCCTATTAAGTTTAAAAAATCATCACCTGTTCCATCTGCAACATCTACTGTTTGTATTAAACCTACAGCTGATCCTGTTGATCCGTCCATTCTATAACATGCAGATCCTCCCATTAACATTTCTGTTGATGTTCCATATTTATGTGTCTGCCCATTATTAATTCCAACTTGGTATTCTACAATAATAGTATCCCCAACTGCTGAGTTTGCAATTGTAGGTAATGTTAATGTAACAGCATTCCCGTCTGCAGGTGATAAATTATGTGTATTTTTAACAAGTGCTGTACTAGCTCCATTAGCTATTTGAGATTTAGAAGATATAGTTGAGCCCATAACTCCAGTTGGATTTGCTACACCTGCTGTAAAACTTGCATTTTGATACAAATCAATTGACATAGCTTCAGTAGCTGTTCCTCCTGCTGTTTCAGTTTTTAATATAATTTTTCCAGGCGTACCTGATGCTGCATCTCCTGCAGTTAATGTAATATTTCCTCCATCACCACTTCCAGCTCCTGCCCCTGCTGTTAAATTTATATCACCGCCATCTCCATTAGTATGTCCATTTGCACCTGTTAAAATTGCATCCATAGCATTTCCACTAGTTGTTCTATCCATCCATTTTAATCCTCCACCTTTACCGTAAGTACCACTTGTGTTACCAAATTGAATACCATTTGCTAAACCTTCAGTTATTATGTTTAGTGCTGCACCTCCTGCAAATACTGTAGGAGTATCATCCCCAATATATACTTTACCGTCTGCATCTACATGCACACCTTCTGCTGATCCATTTCCACTTAAAAAACTATTTCCTGCAGCATCATCTAAATTAATATGATATGCATTACAATCTAAATGTCCTGTTAAGTTATTTGTTGAAGCTATTTCTAGATTAATATTACCTGGTGTAGCAGATGAATTTACCGTTATAGATCCACCTGTACTTGTAATTGCTCCTACACTAGGATACCCATTACTACTATTACCAACTAATATATTACCATTTGCAGTTAAAGCCGCTTCTGCAATTGCATTTGTATTACTTCCATACAATACAGAGCCTTTTGTAATACCTGCTATACCAGTACCTCCTCGTAATGGTGTTAATGTACCTGAAACTGTTCCGTCTAAATCTACAGAAGATAAAAAGCCTGATGTAGTATTATCACAGTTATTTAAATCTATTCCTGATTCTACTAATGTTAAGACTAAATTATTGCTAGCAGTTGTAACAGTTAATTTTGTAGCGTCAGCAGATTTTAAACCTTTTAAGTTTATTTGATTGCTATTTGTAACATTTACGAATAAAGCTTCACTGCTTGTTCCTAAAGTTGTTAACGAAGGAAATAAAGTTTGCGCTTGTAATTTTTTTGCTTTTTTTGTACTACTGTTAGCTACTAAAACATAGTCTGTAGATACTACACTTGCTTTTGCTAACGTTGTTAATGATGTTATTTCTGCCATATTGTTTTATTTTATTTTGTTTGATTAAGGTCCTTCGTCAGTTATTGTTACATCATCACCGTCTACTTCTAAATTAATTCCTCCTACTTGAATGCCATTATCTACTATGTTGTAAGTATATGGCTCGGTTGTGTTAACATTACTTCCAATAACACTATTACTATTTCCTACTAAATATGAACAAGGACTACATGATTTACAGTACTCACTTGCAAATTTATAAAATTTATCTAAATAATTTGTATTTTCTGTTATAATTTTTGGATCTATGCATATATCAAAGTTGCTAAATCCTGTTCCATAAGGATTACCACAATTTGATCCACAATTATTATTTACCTTATGAATAGTATTAGGAGCTTGATCTCCTAACCAAGGAAACTGTGTTGTCATTTTTATATATGCATTAGTTCCATAAGATCCATTTCCTTGTCCTGTATTATTAGTTTGTGTCCATTCTATACTACCACCTTCTTTCCAAATGTCTTCACATGTTTTCTTTTCAGGATAATTTGGAGTTGCTGAATCTGCACAATTGTGTATACAATCTAATCCATTTTTAGATACTAAGTATTTTATAAAAGACATTATCATTATATTTCTATCTTCACAATTATCTTTAGATCCTCCTAACAATCTTGTATACCAATTACCTACTCCATTATATGTGCAATCGGTTAAATATTTTTCTTTTTGTGTTTTATTTAAAGGTAAACATTCAGGTTGATTTGCACTAAATGTACACATACCAAACACTTCAGGTTGATCTAACATAAGTTGATTAACATAAAAATCACCTGCCTGAGCGGGAGTATTACTTGTTCCTTGTTGAATAAGATATACTAAATTTATTGATCCTATTCCAGCTCCTGTATAATTAGATGCATATTTATCTACACAACCAATAACGTCATTAGCTAAATAACTCTCGATTCCATTAACATCATAATATTGTATAGACGGGTCATTACTATTTAGACTGTAACCAAATGAAACAGTCGTAGCTCCTGAATTATCATTAATTATTTGCCCTTGTGAATTATAATTATAACAAAATTTTCCATCTCCAGCAGGAATTACCATTTCAATTATATAATATCCATATCCTCCTGTTCCATATTCTAAAGGTTGAACCATATTCCAAGCTATAGAGTTACCACTAGGATTTACACTACCATCTGCATTCCAAGTTCCAAATAAAGGATTATTATAATTTGGTGAATCTAATCCTGTAACTTTTCCATAGCCGTCAGGTGTTATATCCATTTTTTCTTTTATTGGGAATTGGTAATCATTTATAGAATTTCCATTAATAGTCCCAGCTCCCATTGGAAGTTTATATATATTTATTTCTACTCCTGGAGGAAGATAATTTACATAACCCCCAATTACTGTAAAAGTACTCCATGTAAAAATTAAATCTCCAGTTGAATATATATCAAATGTTCCTGCTTGTATTGCAGAAGTTAAATCACTTCCTGATAATGCCCCGTCAAATGTTAAAAGTCCTAAATTAGAATATCCGCCACCAGTATCCCCAAATACAGGACAAGTATCACAAGATTCATTATCTGCAATTGTAGCTAGTGGATTGTAGTTTAAAGCTAAAGAATTTGTACATCCTAAAATTCCATACACACATTGACCATTGTCTATATTAGCATCAGGATTATAATTTGCTGCTGACATATCTGTACAACCTAAAAGTACAGGTATACATGATCCATTATCCCATTCTGCATCACAATTATAATTAGCAGCTGTTTGATCTGTACATCCACCCATTGCAGCAGTTTCTTGCATTATTAACATTCTAGATGTAGCAGAAATATTTCTATTACAGTCTGTTTCTGTTATATGCATTGCTCCTCTTTGTGTACATTTAGTTTGAGTATTTTCTACCATTACTTCTACATAATCTCCTTCAGATGCTAAGTGCGGACCAAACCCTTGTTTTCTTTCTCCCCCAATTACCCAATTAATTACATCATAAGAACCTCTACCGATACTTAAGCTTTTTACACAAGCTTGATTTGTATCATTAGAAATAATATTTACACTATCTTCACTGCAATTATATTTACAAATATTTTGTGTATGATATGTAGCATTAGGATCATAATTATTTGCATTACGATCTGTACAACCTCCATATCCTATTTGAAATCTATGAACACTTTTACAATTAGCAACATTAGGAACTTCTTCTACATATGCTTCGATAGCATACCATCCTGGAGCTAAACCTGCAAAAGTATATTGAAAATTTGCATCTACTGCTACAGTAGAAGTAGCTGTTAAAGCTAAAATTTCTGCCTTAGTTTTATTATTTGCATTTTCCCCACTTCCTAATGTATGTAACTTTAACTTATAAGCCTCATTAGCATCTGATGCTATATGATCTGCTAAAGGAGGAAATAACTCTCCCGAAAATTGTATAGATCCTGATGTACCACCGCTACCTGTAGCATGACTAACTACAGATCCACTGTTAGCTACAAAATCCACACCTACTGCTCTATCGTGCCCGTTATCATCATCTCCATATGTTAAACCATTGTATGGATTGCCATAAGCATCATTTGTTACACAGAAAAAACAAGTAGCATCTTTATTAAGAACATAACCAGTATTATCATAATTTGCAGCTGAGTTATCTGTACAAACTCCAGATGTTATCTCTTCTTGATTTATTTTAGTTTGAAGACTTATATGAACAGTTTTTACACAACTAGTAGCATCAGTTACTGTAACTAAATACGGTTTAGTATTAGAATCTTGTCTAATTAAACTTGTAAATGAATGTGTAGTACCTGATTTAGCTCCAGATGAAACTTCTGTTCCTGCACCTGTGGCTCCAAATTTAGTTAATACATATGTATAATTAGCTGTACCTCCAGTTACTGTTACTAAAATAGAACCGTTAGTATTTGCAGCATCACGTTGTTCAGGACTTGTATTTTCTACTGTTATAGAAAAATCATCACATCCAGAATTACAACAATGCCCATCTACAAATCTTTTATTTGTATAAGGTGTTCCTATAGTATCACTATCACAATCTTCTCCAGATGTTAGGAAAAAAGAAGGATTACCTGGTTCCATACATACTTGATATTCTTGTGCATCATCTGCTATAAAATATAAATTAGATGCGTATGTAAAACCATAAGTAAATGGTGCTGTATTTAAATTATTTAAAACATCTTGATTTGTACCTAAATTTGTATTTGTTGTAAGTAGATTTACAAAATGTATTTCTTGTTCATTTCTACCAGAATATAAATGTCCTACACCTCGATTAGATATTCCATTATCTACATCGTTATTAGTTGAAGTAACACCTTGTTCTACAAAAATCTCATTTAAATAAGATGAGTTTATATAATATGCAAAAGGTAAGTTTAGTTGATATGTTCCTGTATAATTGTATACATCGTATGGATCTTGTTTTGGATATACTGCTCCTACAATAGAATTAATACTTCGTTTGTCATTAGAAAAATCTAAAGACATCATATTTTCATAAGGTGAAGTTGTAAACGATGCAATAGTATTTTCTACATCATCATTTAGTTTAGAAGCCAGTCCTGGTACTTTTAAAACAATTGTTTTTTTAAACCCAGAAACAAACTGTAACGTTAAAGTTTTACTAGACGCTTGTCTTTTTGTCCAGTTTTTATAAGTAATAAGTATTTTACCATCACTTTCATAATCAAAATCTATACCAGAAATATAATCATGATCTACTACTGTTGCTACACGATCATACTCATAACGCATATTAGATCTAATATCAATTTTTAAATGATTATTAGATTGCAAATACGCAACTCCTTGTACAAATTTAGGAGAAGTATTTGTGTATGCGGTTATAGGAGTTGACCCATTACCAAATACAGACTTGCCATCAAAACTAGAAAATCTGTCGTCAATAGTTGAAGTATACTTAGTTGTTTTTGCCATAATTAACAGTTACACCCACAAAAAGATGTACATTGGGTTTTGGCTGAATTATAAGCATCTACAGCTTTTTGAATAACACCAGATGCTATACTTGCGTCTGATGGTATATTAGCTAAAAGTGTATTAATTGACTGTATTAACAAAAACAATCTTTGAGCTTCCATTAAAGTTTTATCACATTGAGGTTCTCCACAGTTACACTCTGTTAATTCTAAAGTTTTATCTGCTAAACAACAATCTAAAAAACAAGAACTTAATGCTCCTGCATTTACAATTTGTCCTTCAAAATCTGTAATAACTGCTGTTATAACACCTGGATCTTCTCCAATTATTTCTGGAATGCTATACACAAAATTTTGTGGAATAGGTATTTCTCCGTCTGCAGACAATAGAATACTTATACTATATGTTGCAACTACTGAGCCGTTATTAGAAATAACTAATGTTGCTGGTCCTGGATTACTACCGCTGTATTGTCCTTGTAAAAATCTACAGTCATCTGTTGTAGACATACTTAAATTCACCATATTATTAAATGTGTGTTAAATAGATATAGGGGACCCGTAGGCCCCCTTAATCTATATTGTTATTAAAAGATTATGCTAAATCTCCAGTTGCAAAATATTTTGCAAAGAAAGTTACTTTACCTGCTGTCCAAGTGTTACCTGCTAAAGTAAGAACAAGTTCTTCACCTGATGCGTCAGCGTGGTAAGATCCCACACGTCTAAGCACTGCTTCTTCTTCTTTTGTATCCGTAGCTGCCTCATTACCTTCTGGTGTAAGTTCAGACATATCTTCTGCCCAATGATGACCAGCTAAACCTACAATTGTCATTGCTCTAGCTTCGTTTACATTATTTACGCCTGAATCACCAGACCATCCTAATAACCATGTACCAGCTGATGAACCACCACCTGTACAAGCTGTGGTTACAAACCACGATACTTCTGTTACTATTGCGCCATGAGGTATTTTACATCCTGTGTAAATTACATCATCAGCGGCTCTCGCACCAAGAGTTCCTATATCAACTGTGCCCATAGCACATCTTGCGTTGGTAAGATCATTTCCTGGTATTTTTGCTGCATATACTGTTGCCATTTTATTTTATTTTAAAAAGTTAATATTTTATAGATTAATTGCTGAAAAACCTGCAGAGTTTAAATAAGGATTTATTTTATCCTCAAAATCTGCAACATCTGTAGCATCTGTATTATCCAACGCTATATAAATTTCCATTAAATTATCTACTCCTTTTATTTGTGGAGAAGTACTCCCATCTTTTGTTGCTACAACTGTGTACATATTGTATGTAGCTGCAACATCTGTTTTATTAGCTGGAGTGTTAGGAAGTTTAAGTCTGTTGTAGTATCCATAAGTAGATCCCATTAAAGAATCTTCTAATTTCTTTACATCATAACCATCACCTGTTCCTTGTACAGCGTCTATTACATCACTTGCATCTGTATATGTTGAATCTGCAACTGCTGAAGATTCTGTTATGATAACATCAAATACAGCGGATCCTTCATCCCAAATAGCACCACTTTGTGCAACATCACCATTTTTAGCACCAACAAAAGTTACTGCATTACTAGATACTGTAGCTAAAGGATTTAACCAATCTGGTATGTTTGTTAATGCTTCAAAAGCATCGTGAATACCAGTTGCTTGATCGTTTTGAGCTTGGCTATTAGGTACAGAATACATAAAAGTAAAAAACTCTTGTGGTTGTCTGTCTTTTCTAATAAACTTTATTTCTAACTCACCTGTACTAGCTGAAGTAGTTGTTGCAGTAACAGATCCTGTAGAAGCTACGGGAGCATTATAAGCTTTACCATCCCATACCATTACATTTCTTCCTGCAATCCATGGGGATACAATGTTTTCTGCTGCTGTTCCTTGTACAAATCTTATTTCAGCAGCATTAGAGATTAAGTCTCCTGGTACTAATGAAGTAATTTCGCCATTACTATCTTTTTTTTGTATGTCTATCGCACCATTTGCAAGTAACCCACTTGAATAGGATACATCTACAGTTGCGTGCGGACTAACGAATAATTGTCTCATGTCAAATTATTTTAAATTATTACTAAATATTTATTTATTCCATACTTTGCACTTCACCTGCGTGAGTTGCATATCTTGGATCGGAAATAGCTTCCAAGATACTCGCTACTGCAAGTCTTACAACTTCTTCATGAGTATGATCTGGAAGATCACAACTCAATCCCGTTTGTAAATTAACTACAGCAGGTTGTCTTATATATGTTAATCTGATTTTATCTGTTATAAATACATCATCAGTGTAAACATCTATGTGGTTTCCTCTCATTACAGTGAGGGGAGAACTGTATTTTGTTTTATTAAAAGGATCCCCAATCATTGAATGTATATCATCATGTTGTACCATTCTACAAGAGTATTTCTCTTTTAAATACGATCCCCAAGTATTACTTGTTGGGATTCGTTTTTGGTTTAATACATCACCTTTAAATAATAAAGGTGTTTGTACTGTTATAAAATTATCGCTGTTAAATCCAGCTAAATAAGTTATGTCTCCTAAAGATCCATCAAAATTTAACCATGGATAAGCTTCAATATCTACAACAGCTATAAAACTATTTGGGTAACTTATTTGTGACCCACCTATTGGCCAGTTTTCCCAAAATATTTCTCCAAGTTGCCATTCATCTAAAATACACTGTACTAGGCCTGAAGATAAATTTTGATTATCAGGTTGTTCATTAAATCCTGTTCCAGTGCTTGGAAAAACAGTTGGTTCATTTTCTGTTGTCCAATCTGATGTGCCCCATTCCCAAGCTGGTTCCATAACACTTGTTGTTGGATCGGATACATCAGCAAACATTTGTATCTGACTTATCCACTCTGTACTATCATTAAATTGATTTTGTCCTACAAAATCATTTAAACTAAATATAAAATAATATACAGGATCTTGATCTGTTATATTATATCCTATTGGTGTACATGTAGGTAATCTTTTAATTTCCGTATTAATATTAATTAAATACATGTAATCACTAGGTAAAAACACAGTATCTGTAAACAAAGCACCGCCTGGGTGACTTGCTGTTTGTAACTGTTCTTTAAAAGAAGTCTCAAGAATTGTTTCTCTTACTAAAGTTCTTAGATCATCTCTTCGTTTTTGAGACTCTTCAAATCCTTTAAAATACTTATTACCTTTTTGGAAACGCGTTGTAACAAATTTTTGGATAGCCTTATTAAGCTCTCTATCTAATTCACTTGTTAAAATTGTGTCAGCAACTTGGGCGTGAATTTTGTCCACGCCCTGCATTACTGATAAGTGCATTTCTTGTATATTCATTTATGCTACTAATTCTTTAAGTTTTGCTCTTAATATTGTTAATTTACTAGAATTCTTTTTATCTTTTAAATGTAATATAGCATTCTCTAAAGTATCTCCTAATATTTCATCTATAAAGACAATTTGATTTCCAATTTTTCTTAATATTCCAGCTGAAACCATTTCTTCAATCTCTGCTTTCATACTAAGTTGTTTGTCTGTAGCAATTTTCAAAAATTTCTTTGGTTGTTTTTCTTTAACATCATACAACATATTTTCTATTTGCTCTCTTGACATGGTATCTGGATTAATATCTGATACTAATCTTAATACCCATTTCATTGCTTTTGCATCCGAAGATAGTTTTATAAACTCTTTATCTGCATCCTTTTTAAATTGGACTTGGATATTCTTTTTTAAATCGTCTTTAGATGTGTCTTGAATATAAAATCTTTTTTTGTAATCTTTGTCCATTTCCTCTTTACTTAAAGCGGTGTGTGGATGTCTAAGTGCAAAATTATATTTTATAAAATCCATTATTTGTATTGGATTTCCTGATTCATCTTTACCAATTTCGAGTTCAACTCCTTCAAATCCAACTGGTATTGTCAAATCTGCCCAAAATGTTTTTGCAAACTTTGGCCATTCATGATTAGCTGGATCAACATCTAATATTCCTTTTAGATATTTTTTTTCATCTTCATAATCAAATCCTTTTAAAGGTTGTCTGTTTACAAAAACACTACTAAGTTTCATTACTGCCTCAGCTCGCAGTTCTTGAGGTAGAAAAGAATCTACATCTTTTCTCCTAAGAAAAATTTTTTTACTTGCCATAATTTCAGTTCTTTTTTAATTATTATTAATAGAGAGAAAGAATAATCCCTCCATGTGAAAGCTTTTAGCGGTTGCAGGGGATTAACCCTACAACCTAACTAAAAACCAATTTATATAGACTTCACGATGCAACGTGAATATAACATAAGTATCCTTATGTTACTCTAGGACGCTGTACACGTAATATCTAGAGAAGTATCAAATCTTTTCAAAATGATACCAGCTGTTTTTAACATGTGAACAGAAGCACCATCTACATCAGATGCTCTTGCACTTCCTCCGTCAAAACCTCTAGGCACTACACTACCAGCAACACACCATCTCATCATTTCTCTTCCTTTTTTAGAAAGCATTTGAAGGTTTGCTTGACCGTCATAATTAGACTGATCAACAAATACCATTCTGTATGATTCAAGTGAGTAACCAGTTACAGGGTGTTTACCAGCTGCTTGAGCAACAGGACCATGATCAAATAAAGGTAGTTTAACTACATTTACTGAATGTCCGTCTACGTGCTCGTAAGAAGTAAAGTACCCAGAAAGTCCTAATGATCTACCTGAACCAGTGATGAACCTATTCTCTCCACCAACTTTCCAAGAGCCTGCAGCTGTTGTAAAGTGATTTTTAAGAGCTTCATCAAATTCACGCATACCACCAGTACCTGTATAAAGCGTTACTTGTTTTTTGTTAGCATCAGTCATACCATAGAATAAATCACCAATAATGTTTTTGATTTTAGTCTCTGTCATTGTAGAGTAAGAATCTTTATTAACGATTTGTTCAAGTAATCCTGGACCAACAATTACTGGCTGACCATTTTCATCTTTCATGAAAGTGTGTCCGTCAGAATTATATGTTTTTTGTCCGTACCAGTAGAACATCTCACACTCTTCTTTAAA
>CENL01018568.1_pt1 | contig 17852 bp, 18 predicted proteins | sample 530221 | NCBI WGS metagenome assembly CENL01 (sample SAMEA2619791, study PRJEB7988) | marine metagenome | isolation source: saline water (ENVO:00002010), including
CAAAGGCGACCACAGCGCTCAAACTGAAGGAAAAATGAAGGGGCGGGAAGCTTAGGGTGTCATCCTGCCCCCTACCGGAAACTACCCCTTGCCGTTAGGGCTGTCTTGAAAGGAAATCACACCGATCTCGGCTAGACGCCGTGCATGGCGCTTGAGCGCGGAGAGCGAGAACCCGGTCTGCGCACGGGCTTATCGCACCATGATCCGCCGCATCACGCCCTGGCCGAGCCTGCCGCCCTTCGGGGTCTGCACCTTTGCCCATGTCCCGGTTGACCTGGGTGGACCCGGCGGAGAGGGCGAGCTCGACACCAATCTGCCGGAGTATGAATGGCTGAACCGCACCCATGTGATCTGGTTCACTGGTCGCTCTTACGAGCCGCGCGACGAACCGCGTCAGTGGGACTGGTCGATCCGCTCTTGCGATCGCGAAAACCGGACCTGCCGCTACATCCAGCGGGTCTACGGTTCTTACACGCCCTGGCCAGCGACATTCGTCTCGGAAAGCGGCCAAGAGATCGCCTACCCAAGCAGTGGTGGCCTATGGCATTTCTATTCCCGAAGCATCATGGTCGAATACGGCGACTACGAGGGCAACATGGGCCACTCGGAGTGGTTCTCCTACTGATCCGAACGGTCCGATGCCTTCAGGGCGACTGGGCGAAGCTCGGCCAGATCTGCATCAAAGCGTTCTGGATCGACATGCCAGCGGCGACTCACAGAGCCATCATTCCAACGGTAATCGGTGAACAGGTGAATCTCCTGTGCCCCGTCTTTCAAAAACCCTTCCTGGAAAGGCCAGCCTGTCCTTCTCCTCGACATGTACCCGCGTCACTCGTACCGTTCTTACGTCTATTTGTCGAGTTGGCGAACCGGATCAAATCTTAAAGAAGCAGATGTGCGCTTCAAAATACGCAAGTTGCGAAAAACTCAGGTCAGCAAGACGCCGTTTTACCAAGCATTTAAGTTTTCTCGTGCGATTGGTTCGCCAAACATCAATCATCTCAAAATGACAGCATCCCGACCATAAGGATTCATCGAATAGTTTGCCTCGCGTTTTCTGTACAAGGATGATGCATCCGTTCAATATGCACATCCGAGCCAGGCCACTAAGAATCGTACCTAGCAGAGCGATGCAAATAACCCCCCTTCAATAGCGCTGGAAGAGCTTTGAGGTCTAGGAGGCCGAGTTCGGGTAGAATATCATTAGCTGCTGCAAAGTCTCGGCCGCAGCATGCGTTAATGATAGTCAATGAACTCTTGTGCAATGGAACCGGCACACCAGCAAGATCGGCCAAGTAGATGGTCGGCACAAGTCCAAACGGCGCGTCTTCGGTGATCCAGCGTGTCTCAAGATCGCCGGGTCCCGTTGGGTCACCACCATTTTCCACCAATTTGGCGGAAGCTGCGGCGACGCTCATTTCCTCAACGCCGAACGATAACCGATAGTGGTCAAGGATGGTGCGGACGGTCTTTCCATAGGCATTGGCGACCGCCAAACGTTCACCGTCCATCGCCTCGATATAGCCGCCGACAGTTGACGTGGCTGCCATGGTGTTTTGGCCCCAGTTCTCGCCGCGCTCGATGCGGGTCAAATTGCAAAGCGCAATCGCAAGATGGTTTTGCGGATTGATGTTGCTGAGCGCGATAGTGAGTATGTCATCTTTTACATTAAACCGATTACCGAACAGAGCCACGCAAGTTTCAAGAGCCTGGTTAGTCGAGGTTGCGGGAATAGTGGCCATATCAATCTTTTCGCGGATGGCGCGCACAAGATACTGATTTGGTTCTCCCCGCGGTTTTGATGTGGTCAGCGTCGTGCTCCAAGCCACAATTGGGATTTGGATGCCACGGTCGGCGAGCTTTCTAGCTAGATACAGCGCGGCTAAAGATAAATGTCCGCTGATGATCAGCGTATGACGCGCTTCGATATATGGAACTAGGGCGTCAATCACTCGACGATGGCCATAGGCGGGGAGTGCGAGCAAAATCACGTCGACTTCGGCAAGCTCTTTCGCGGAGGTCGCGACCTTTGGATAAAAGTCTCCCTCAATTTTTCCTTCAATATTCAAGGCCCGACCAGCTGTGAGTGCCTCGGTGCCCCTGCCGGATGGCGACCACACTTTGGCCTTGTGGCCGTCCAGTTCCAAAAGAGCGGCGTACGCCATCGCGATGTTTCCGGCCCCAGCAATTCCTACGTCCATATTATTTGTCCCAACGTATTTCCAACATAGAAAGGAAGCTAAGCCGCGTTGTCCGCGTTGTGTTGCCCGGCAAGCGCAGCAATCTCCCCAAGGGTGACGGGCTTGAGGGGAGACCGGATATTGAAGAAATCAACTGATCCCATGGGCAAATTATGCATCTCAGCAATCAATGCAGCCACGGTGTAGCCACATTGCCGTCCCTGGCAGGGGCCCATACCCGCGCGGGTCGCGGCCTTTACCTGGGTTGAGTCGGCGTCTCCATTCTTTGCTGCGGCACGGATCTGCTTGGCTGTCTTACATTCACAACGGCAGACCAGCGTTTCATCAGCAGGTGAAAAGATTTCGGCGCGTGGTCGGTACAGAGTATCAAGGAATGGACGCATGGCAATAAGACGCCGAAGACGTTGCCGGGCCGCTGCGGCATTTTTCTGTGCGGTCGCTTGGTCGATAGCGGCCAGTCTTAGTGCTACGCCGTTGCCGGCGATTGTGCCCAGTTCCACAGCCGCATCAGCCCCACCTATGCCGCCGCTGTCACCGGCAATGAAGACGTTGGTGCGCGAAGTTTCGCACCAAGAATTCAAACGGGGAACAAAGCAGAGCTGTGCCTCGTCCCATTTCATCTCACAGCCCATAGCTCGTGAAAAATGAATACTTGGAACCACTCCTTCATGTGCTAGCAACAGGCGAGCCGGGGCTTCAATTGTTTCGCCATTGGCCGTTCTGAATCGAACAGTATCGAGCCGTTCTTGCCCAAGCGCTTCAAGTTTTGTGACGCCTCGAAAAATAGGCACGCCCAACCGACGGAGTTTGAGCAACCAACCAATGCCCTTTAGCAGCCCTTTCGGCGATAGCAGTGCTCGTGGAAACAAGGGCGCTGCGCGCCAGAAGTTGGATTTTGGTGCGGTATCGACGTAGCCGGCAATCTCACCGCCACAATCCAGGAACTGTGACATATAAAGCAAAGGCAGCGGACCAGATCCGGCGATCCACACTGGTTCACTTGGAACGGCAGCGGAATTTTTCATGAGAATTTGCGCAGCTCCAACGGTCATCACTCCAGGCAACGTCCACCCAGGGAAGGGGTTCGGACGTTCTTGAGCGCCCGTAGCCAGCAGTATTGCGCGGGCCGTCACGCTCCGCGCCTTCTCGTCAACGCTGAATGACAACTTAAAGGCGTCTTCAACCTGCCACACCCGCGCGCCCAGGCAAAGGTGAACCGCACTGGCTCGAAGCTCTTTTGCAAGATTTGCCCCTTTGACGTAGTCGGGGCCCAATGCGTCGGATATTTCTTCCTCGGCGTTGCGTTCGACTGCACGCCAGATTTGTCCGCCAAGCGACTTCTGTTCATCCAGCAACAAAACAGAGAGTCCGGCCTTCGATGCTGCGATTGCTGCAGACATGCCGGCTGGGCCACCCCCTATCACAATGACATCGTAACTTGATTTCATGATCGCAACTCCACAGCGCCGCGCTGCCGCTCAATTTTCATGCCATCACGGACCGGGATGAGGCATGACTGAACAGAGCTTGCTCCGTCGACCGTTACCAGGCATTCAAAGCAAACTCCCATCATGCAATAAGGTGCACGGCGGTCTCCATTTACAGGGTTGGTACGGGAAAATGGCGGTTCAAGACGCGCAAGCACACCCGCCACCATCTCACCTTCGACCGCCTCGACAGAATGCCCGTCTACGGTGAGTTCGACCCTCTTGCGATGGCCACTAGCCAGATTTTTGAACATTGAATCGCTCCGGGGAAAAGGCGGAAAGCCGCGCGGACATTTGACTGTTGAAAATAGCATCGGCCAGCTCACCGGCATGAAAGGCTGCCAATGTAATTCCGGAGTGACAGGTAGCTGCGAACGCACCGGGATACTTCACCGACTGCTCATAGATCGGGCAACCGTCTGGTGATAGCACTCGCAAGCCAGCCCACTGTCTCACCAGATGCAACTGCTTGAGCGCAGGAATGATCTTTGTCGCCTTGAGCGCCATTTTGGCGGCGCCTTCGGCGGTGGTACTTGTGTCAAGTCCCACGTCCTCATTTGTAACGCCAATCAAGACCGTACCCTCAGCGGTCTGGCGCAAGCCGCTCGCCGGCAGCGGCAGAAACGGGCTGGCCCGTTCGGTTACAAGCACCTGGCCACGCTGCGGCCTGAGCGGCAAATGCATGTCAAGCTGGGTGGCAAGTGCTTCAGTAGCAAGTCCGGCAGCCAACACCACCTTTTCAGCTTCAAAAGACTGACCACGACACTGCACTCTGAAACTTCTTTTGTCAGGAATGATAGTGGTGACCGGCGTTTGAAAGTGTAGCTCGCCGCCCAAGTTTTTTATTGCGACATGCAGCGCGGACAACAATTCCAGCGGATTGACTGCGCCATCCATTGCCCCAAAACTCGCTCCTACAACGTCGTCACCCAAGCGCACGCCTGGAAGGAGCTTTTCAAGCGTCGAGCGATCAAGCATCTCAGTACCGGGCCTATTTGAAGGCTGTTGCGCAATGAGGTCGTCATTGAGGGCTTTCCGCTTGTTCCAGTCGGCCTCACCCACACAAAATGCCAGGCCGCCTTTTTGCTCCAAGGGCAATCTCAGTCCACTGGCGTTAAAAGTTCTATCTGAGAAATCGGCCCAGTCCGCCGAACTGGCCTGTGTGATTGTCTGGTATGCGGGGAAGCCGCGGCCTTTGCCTTGAACCCAGACAAGACCGAAGTTGGCTCGTGAAGCTCGAAAGTCTCCCCGATCTCCATCCAGAACGACTACCTTGAGCCCCCTCTCAGCCAGACCGAATGCGATCGCTGCGCCCGTTATACCTGCACCAACGACTATGATGTCTACGTGTCGCACGGTTACCTCCTCGAATCGTTGCCACGCTACGGCTCTCGATGATATTAAGTCAAAGTCCTTTTTTTGCCTGGGGGTTTCCTAGAGGTTATACCAATGCAGCATCCAAGTTTGCGACAGATTGAGGCGTTCCGTGCGGTTGTAGAAACCGGCACGGTCAAAAGTGCGGCTGATATGCTTCATATCTCCCAACCTGCAGCGAGCAAGTTGCTGACCTCGCTTGAGCGTGACGTTGGGTTGGATCTGTTCGATCGAAGCAGTGGTCGATTGGTGATGACATCGCAGGGAATGAAGCTCTATGAGGAAATTGACCGAATATTTTCGGGCGTTGATCAGATTTCACGTGCAGTCGAGATGATACGTCGTGAAAATCTCACACGTCTGCGGATTGGCGTTATGCCCGGATTGTCCGGTAAATTCATTGCCGATGTCGTGCGTGTATTTCGTCGAGATTATCCGGATGCGCATGTGTCTATAGAGACGCGGGATTCCCAATTTTTGTTTGATTGGTTGGTAAACAGGCAAATCGACGTTGGCATCGTAATGCTGGTGCCAGATCAAACGCATGTTGTAACTGAGCCACTGTCAGATGAACCCTATTGGTGCATCATGCCTATTGGCCATGCAATGGAGCGACTTGAAAGCATCTCCCCAAAGCATTTGAAGACCGAAAGGATAATTGGTTACGCGCCGAAGAGCCTATCGCAAAGTAGTATTGAAAAAGTTCTAATCAAGCATGGCCTCGAGACGGACAGCAGTCTCGAGGCAAATACCGCAACTTCAGTGTGTGAGCTTGTTGCTGCAGGTCTGGGCGTTGCCCTCGTGAATCCATTAATGGTGGAGCATGTTAAGGGGCGCGTGGTTTATAGAAGATTTCGGCCATCTATTGAGAACGGCGTCTTGATCGGTCGTCCCCAGAGGGCGCGGCATGCTGAATTGACCTCCCATTTTATCTCGCTAGCAAAGAAGATCGCTATAGATACAATAATCGACCTTGGCCGAGATGCATGAGAACGTTCTACTAAATGACAAGCAGCTTGACGGCGCCACGATTGATTTGATTGCCAAATAAATGCTCTCGGATACCAATTTCTCTATTCCGATCCTCTGATGTTAGGCAACAGCATGGCAGAGTCGTGCAGACGCCAAACGCCTTAGTCCGCCATCGAAGGGAGCCTGACGGAGTGTCGGGTCTTGGCCGTTGAGCTTCGCATCCATCAGTCGAGTTGGTTTCTAGATCAAGCAGAGGAATAAATACCGTTATGCTCAGAATTGGCGTTGATATTGGTGGGACCTTCACAGATTTTTGCGGCTGGCGCGAGGGTGAGAAAGAAGTCCTCTCTCTGAAAGTTCCATCGACACCGCCTGCCTTTGAGAAGGGCTTCCGTGATGGATTCGAACTTCTGCTTGGGCGTTTGAAGCCAAGGCCAGATGAAATGGCGCTAGTCATGCATGGCACGACTGTTAGTACCAATGCCGTTATTGAACGCAAGGGTCCGAAGATCGCCTTTCTTGTCACGAAAGGCTATCGCGACCTCCTTGAGTTTCAGCGCATGGGTCTGCGTGATCCCCTGAACTTGTTCGCGACCCGCACAAAGCCGCTTGTTCCGCGCTCGATGGTATATGAGGTCAATGAGAGACTGCTTCGCGGAGGCGCAGTGCGCAAGGGAGTCGATGAGGCGGAAGTCGAATCTTCTGTGCGCGCCGCAGTTGCCGCAGGTGCGACCGGATTTGCAGTGGCGCTCATGCACAGCTACACCAATCCGGAACACGAGCAGGTTGTTGCAAAAGTTATTCGGCGCGTGACGAGTGATGATGCCGAGATCAGCCTGTCGAGCGAGATCTGGCCCCGCATTGGTGAATATGAGCGGGCTATTGTAAGCGTTCTGAACGCATTTGTGCGCAAACGCATGAATGAATACATCGGTAAGGTCGAAACCTATGTGGCTGAGCGCCTCCCCGGGTCTCAGCTGTTTGTGACGCGGTCAAATGGTGGCGCGATGGCGGCCTCTGAAGCACGGTTGTACCCGGTGCACACTTTGTTGTCGGGTCCGGCCTCGGGTGTGACCGCTGTCGAGTACCTGGGCCGTGCGCTCGGTGAGAAGAACATCCTCACTTTGGACATGGGCGGCACCAGCACTGACGTATCCCTACTCCTGAACGGTCAGGTTTTAACGTCTAACACCGCCGAAGTAGGTGATTTTCCTGTTGTCATGCCGGTCACGGGCATTGAGGCGATTGGGGCCGGCGGCGGTTCGATCGCGACGGTCGATCACGGCGTTTTGCGCATTGGTCCTGAAAGTGCCGGGTCTTATCCCGGGCCGGCCTGTTTCAGCCGAGGTGGCACAGAGCCAACCATGTCCGATGCCTACCTTCTAGCTGGGTATTTGCCGGAGTCCCTATTGGGCGGCGAGATGAAGCTTGATCGTTCGGCTGCTGAAGCGGCCATGCAGCCTATCTCCGAGCAATTAAAAACCGATTTGCTGAGCACAGCTGACATGTGCGTTTCAGTTGCGAGTTCGAACATGGTTGCGGGTGTGTTGCCTTATCTTGCCCGCCAGGGAGTAGATCCTGAAGATCTCACCTTGCTGGTGTATGGTGGTGCCGGTGCCATTCACGGTCCGCTTCTTGCAGCTGAAATGGGCATAAATCGTGTGCTAGTGCCGCACACCCCATCGGTTTTCTGTGCGCTTGGCGGCCTTGTTTCAGAGCTCAGTCATGACGGTATGGAAACTGTTCATGGCTCTGACATTGGCGGGCCGGAGATATCGTCAAAGTTTTCCGCTCTCAAAGAGCATGGCGTAGATTGGCTGTCACGCCAAGTGGCTGCCGAGCATCTCGTGTCCACGACATTTGAGTGCTGGGCGGAAATGCGTTATGTGGGCCAGTCCTTCCAGGTTGATGTGCGATTGCCGGAATCGGCTGTAGAAGCCGGGGACCTCACGGCTATGCGAGAAGTCTTTCATAAAGAACATCAGCGAATTTATAGCCATTCAGATCCCGAGGGTCAGGTGGAGTTTGTCAATCTCCGAGTGCGGGTACGTGGCGGGATGGTGATCCCCGAGCCGAATGCGCTGGAGATGATTGCCGGTGGCAGCGCCAAGAAGGGTTCGCGTCCGATGCGCTTCCAAGGCACGACTTATCCAGAAGTGCATGTCTACGATCGTGCCCGCCTTTCTGAGAGCGAAGCTGTTGAGGGACCGGCCGTCATCGAGCAACCCGAAGCAACTGTCGTTGTGCCGCCGCTATTCACCGCGAAACTCGGTGCCTACGGTTCCATCCTGATGACCCGGAGTTAAGATAATGGACGCAATCCGTACCGCTATTATGAATAATAGATTCAACGCAATTGTGGAAGAAGGCTCTTCTGTCATCTTCCGTACGGCGCACACGACCTTTGTAAAGTTGTCCCAGGACTATCAGTGCGCGCTGGCCACGGCTGAGGGCGACATGTTTGCCCATCCGATGCAGTCCGGAGTGAATGTGTTTGTGGGATCTGCATTGCGACCAATGATTGATTGTATCGGGATGGATAATATCCATCCTGGCGATGTGTTGATCTCGAACGATCCGTTCAGAACCGATGGCATGGTCACTCATCTGATGGACATCACCATTCTGTATCCAATTTTTGAAGATGACAAGCTCATAGCGTGGGGATGGTCTTTTGTGCATTGCTCCGACATCGGAGGGGCGGTTCCAGGAAGTATTAATCCGGCCAATACTGATATCTTTCAAGAAGGTTTGCGGGTTCGTCCTACAAAGATCTATGAGCGAGGTGTGCTAAACGAGCTTGTACGGGACATTTATCAAGATAATAGCCGAATCCCCAATGAGATGTGGGGGGATCTGATGGCGATGATGGCCGGACTGAAAAGCATGGAGCGCCGGATTCTTGAACTTTGCGACCGCTATGGAACAGAATCGGTGACCGACGGTATGCATGATGTGATCAATTATGCAGAGATGAAAGCGCGGAAGGTAATCGAAAGTATTCCAGACGGAGAATACAAGTTTTCTGATTATCTTGAGGGTATCCATGAAGGTCAGATTGCACTGTTTGCCGTCACTATGACCGTCAAAGGAAGTGAGATCGAGGTAGATTTCACCGGAACTGATCCCCAGATGGCGGCCGCATATAATCTGACCACAGGTTCGCGTACCCATCCGTATATCGTTCAGTGTTTATATGCGTTTATTCTAACGCGGGATCCCCTGACACCGCGTAATGTGGGTATTCTGCGGCCGATTAAGTCCTGGGCACCTCGCGGTACGGTTCTGAATGGCGAGTATCCGTGTTCGGGCGGATCTCGCGCTGCGTCTGCGACGCGTGCTTTCGATCTTATTTTGGGTTGTCTCAACCAGGCGTTTCCAGAAGGTGTGGCCGCCGCCGACTCCGGCCAGGCTGGTATCATCGTCGTCACCGGCCCGGACCCACGTTCAGGACGAGACCGAGTCAATGTTATCAACACTATTATGGGCGGTGGCGGTGCACGCCGCATGGTCGACGGTGTAGATGGCACAGCGGTTCGCTATTCCCAAGTGGCGGTGCCGATTGAGTTGATGGAGGTTGAAACCTCGCTCGTAATTCGCGGCATCGAAAACATTCCTGACACACGTAGTGCTGGCGAATACGTAGGTGGAGCACAGACGCGGATTGAAATCGAGTGTCTCGCCGACAGGGCAATCATGACGGTTCGCAACATGAACCGCTTTGTATTTGCTGCGTGGGGTGTACAAGGAGGGGAAACCGGCCGGCTCGGTAAGGTCGTGGTCAATCCTGGAAAACCAAATGAGCGGTCAGTCGGAAAGATCTCGGCCTTGGAAATGGAGTGTGGGGATATTGTCCAGCTCAATAGCCCGAGTGGCGGAGGTTTCGGAGATCCGTTGACGCGCAATATCGACGCGATTAGTCAAGAGATTGCAGATGGCTTGCTCTCCAAGGAGCGCGCTGAAGAGGTTTATGCTGTGGTCTATCGTCGCGACGGCGAGATTGATACCGAAGCAACCAATAAGCTCCGCGAAAAGGTCAAGGCGTCTCGTGGTGATTTACAATTGTTCCACTTTTGTGACGAGCGCAAAAGACATGATCATGTCTGGCCGATGGAAGCACGCACAGAACTTTCCACTCTTTCGATGAAGAACGAGAAGCGGGTTCGTAGCAAGCTCGTCGGCGCCGTTCACAACCGAATGCTCGCCGAAGGCCAACCGGTCGACAAAAATCGTATTGAGAAGCTCCTAGATGAAGAGATGCAAAGATTGTCGGGCGGCTTGGTTTCAGCGAGCTAAGCAAACGTGTTTTCTGTCTCTGGGTAGAAAAAGTTACTCGGCTGGATTTGAAATAGCAGGTTTCTTCCTTCGTCGGTCGCCGTCAATCATGCACTTGAGACGGTCTAACGCAGTCGGCACCTTCTCAGAGGATTGATGATGGCGGTCAAAGTCGTAGCTGGCTGTACGTCCAGCTACGCTTGACGCGCGACACGCGGCCTTCGGTGTGACGCCCTGTCACACTGCCATCTATTTGGTACACCACTTGTTCAGACGCAAGGAACCGCCAACCGCGCTGGATTTGACGTGACGGATTGATCGTCACCGGGTAGCTCACGCTGGTTACGTCCTGACACCTAAGTGCGTGGTGGGTGACGGCGAGGCACGGGTATTTGAGCATAAACGCCCCAAGCCGAAGCGGAGAGGCGCCCCATGCGTTGAAGGCTAGCGTCATCGCCGGGACTTCAACCTAGCTTTTCGCACCATGGCTTGATAAGAAGGTGCCTAAATTTTGGCCCTTGGCTTCGAGCGTTTGAGTAGTTCTGCTTGGGTATGACGTGGGTCGCTCGGAGGGCCAAAGTTAGGCTGATCTAGCTGTGTGCGGATTAGGCAAACTGAAAGTGGATCAGGCTGACGGATCAGTGACGGATCAATGTGACATATCGGAACACGATGGCCTGTAATGACAATAAGATCAATGAACTATTTGCCAGATATTATGGAAATGAAGTGCTTCTTGGCAGTAGCCGAAGAGCTGCATTTTGGGCGGGCCGCGATCCGTCTAAATATGACGCAACCAACTATTAGCCAATATATCCGCAAGATCGAAGGCCAAATGGGCGTGCCGCTGTTCAAACGAACAACGCGTAGCGTCGAGCTCACGGAGTGCGGGAACGCTTTCCAGGCTCAGGCACGGCAGATATTGCGCATGCTGGAAGACGCGGTCCTACATACGAAACTCGCTTCCGGCGGTATCTCTCCGGGCGGCGAACACCTTAGTATCGGGATGATCGAACCGGCCGTGTACCGACTGTTCCCTCGTATCCTTCGGCGGTTCCGCAAGCGATTTCCTGCGACAAAGCTGACGGTTCGCACTTACGATTCTGCGGCGATTGTTAGAGCAATTGAGCAAGGTGATTGCGATGTGGGTATTATGCGGCAGCCCACAAATGGGAATCTGGTGCGTTTCGAACCGCTAATGTCTCAGAGGTTCGTTGCAGTGATTCCAAAGGGCTCCCCATTGGCCTCGCGTACCGAGCTTGTTCTGGCCGACTTCAAAGGGCACAATGTTTTCATTCTCAAAAGGTTTGAATTATCAAGATTCCAGGACGTATTCGACAAGGTTGTTGCGGCAGGAATATTAGTAGATTCGCATGTCAAAGTGTCTAACACCGCCTCTGCGCTTGCCACTGCCGCTGCAGGTGTCGGGATCACCTTTTTGCCGCAATGGGTAGAGAGCATTGCTGACGACGATGTCGTTCTGCGCAAAGTAAGCGATCTTCCGATCGAGATACCAATTGGCCTAGGATGGCTAAAAGATTCACCCGTGCCTGGCATCATTCCTTTTCTCGATTGCGCCACTTTCATCTCGGACTCGGATCGCCCGCGTGGGTCGCAAGATGAGTTTGCCCATCTTAGAAGTTCAGAGGTCTAGAGGCTGGATCAGTCACGGGTGCGAAGGCTACTCATTCTTTCCGTTGATCGAACATAGAATTGGCGAACATCGCGAACTTTCGCGCGACCGCCGTCACGACGACCTTGTACGGCTTTTCAGCTTTGCGGAGTCGGAAGACGAAGGATTTGAAGGTGGGATCGTGATAGGGCGCAATCAGAGCACTCGGAAGCGGGGCATGCCCAATGGTGCGCTAAACAGCTGAAAAAGATCACTTTTGCGAAATTTTCGTACTGGTCACAGCTCCAGTCTAGCCCGATGATGGGACTGTATGCTACCTTCTCCATGCTTTCCTCGAGGAGCGTTGTGACCCGTTACGACAGATGTCCGATGGTCTTTGACCTGCCACGGGATTTTTCCTCCACCATCGATTAGAGTCCGACCCAACTTGAGGACGGACAATGAAGCGAACGAGATTCACGGACGAGCAGATCATCGGCATCCTGGCCGAGCACGAGGCAGGCGCGAAGTGCGCGGACCTGTGCCGCAAGCACGGCATGTCGGAAGGGACCTTCTATAACTGGAAGGCGAAGTTCGGCGGCATGACGGTGCCGGAGGCAAAGCGGCTGAAGACGCTCGAAGACGAGAACGCCAAGCTGAAGAAGCTGCTGGCCGAGCAGATGCTGGACTTAGCGGCGATGAAGGAACTGGTTTCAAAAAAGTGGTGACGCCTGCCGTGAAGCGCGAGGCGGTCGCGCATCTGAGGTCCCTGCTCGGGCTCTCGGAGCGGCGGGCGTGCCGGATTGCCGGGGCGGATCGCAAGATGGTCCGCTATCAGGCGCAGCGAGCTCCGGATACGGAGCTGCGTGGCCGTCTGCGCGAGCTGGCCAACGAACGCAGACGGTTCGGCTATCGGCGGCTCTTCGTGCTGCTGCGCCGCGAGGGCGAGCCATCCGGTATCAACCGGATCTATCGGCTCTACCGCGAAGAAGGCCTGACGGTGCGCAAAAGGAAGGCCAGGCGTAAGGCGGTCGGAACACGGGCCCCGATCTTGGTCGCGGCGCGTCCCAATGCCCGCTGGTCGCTGGATTTCGTCCACGACCAGTTCGCCAGCGGCCAGCGCTTCCGAGTGCTCAACGTGGTCGACGATGTTACCCGGGAGTGCCTCGCCGCCATCCCGGACACTTCGATTTCGGGGCGCCGGGTGGCGCGCGAACTGACGGCTCTGATCGAGCGCCGCGGCAAGCCGGGAATGATCGTCAGCGACAACGGCACGGAACTGACCTCGAATGCCATCCTGCGGTGGTGTTCCGAGCACCGGATCGAATGGCACTACATCGCGTCGGGCAAGCCGATGCAGAACGGTTTCGTGGAGAGTTTCAACGGCCGGATGCGCGACGAGCTACTCAACGAGACCATGTTTCGTAACCTGGCTCATGCGCGCGTCGTGATCGCCGCTTGGGCTGCCGACTACAACACCGAGCGTCCGCATTCGGCTTTGGACTACCAGACCCCGGCTGACTACGCGCGGGCCCTGACCACCGCAATCGCCCGCCCCGCTACGCGAGATGATAACTCCGCGCGTCGGGCGATTGCTCAACCTGCGCCGATCGGCGTAAACACCAACCGGGCTCCGGTCGTGGCTGGATGAAAGACCCATGGCAGGTCATCTTCCTCTCAGCTACCGCCCTCGCCGTAGTCGTCATCCTTGGCCCTAAGTGCAGAACCAGGTTATTTATTGGGAAAACCAATAAATTTAAGCATCTCCAAATTAGACTCACAGTTGGTGTTGGTGCAACAGTCTGCGATGTAAAATAAAGCTAAGCGGGGAGATTTCCGATGATTGCCAAGAACTGCGCAGTTTCGATGACCGCCATGGCGGTAGCGTTGAGTGCTACCTCGGCGAATGCTGAAGATTTGATCGTCAACGGCTATGGCGGTCCATTCGAAAGCATTATCATGACAAACATCATCGAGCCATTTGAAGAAGCCACCGGCATCAATGTGATCTATGACGCAGTCGGCACTTCTTCGGAGGACTTCGCAAAAATCAAGGCCACCAGAGGTAATCCCGGCTATGACGTAAATGTCATGACAGCGACGCAGTCGCTAGACGGTTGCGAAGCAGGGCTTCTAACAGAGTTTAACAACGAGAACACCCCGAACCTTGAGCATCTGGATGAAGGTGTACTGAAGATGGCTGGGCCGTGCGGTGCTGTACACGAAGTCCAGTATGTCGCATTGATGTGGCGAACAGATCATTTCGATACGCCGCCGACATCATGGAACGTTCTGTCCGATGATGCGCTGCAGGGCAAAATTGTTATGCCTGGCTTTGCAAACATCATGGCAGCAAACATGTTGCAGATTTTCGCGACAATGTCCGGAAATAACCCGAACGATATCGATCCGGGCATCGAAAAGATGATTGAGGTTGCTCCTCACGCCATCGCCTTTCCCGATACTTCCGCTCTCATGGACAAATACTTGCGAGAGGGTGAAGCCTGGGCAATGCCGTATTTCAGCGGTCGAGCGCAATTGATGAAGGAATCCGGAGCGTCAGTCGATTTCGGTATTCCGGATGAAGGAACCGTCCCGCTTGTGTCGACACTAAACATCCCTGTTGGTGCTGAGAACAAGGAGGCAGCTTTCAAGTTCGTCAATTTCTGGCTGGAGAAAGCAAGTCAAGAGCGTTGGGTCGAAGGCTACAAGGTTGGTAGTATCCGGGCTGATATTGAAGTATCGGATGAGATGCGTGCACAGCAAATTACAACTAGCGAAGACATTCAAAAGTTGATTTTGCCGGACCTTTCGGTAATGGCTGAAAGGTTGTCCGAATGGGGTGAGCGTTGGGAACGTGAAGTCGTCCAGGCTGCAAACTAATGGCAAACCGTCAATCCAAACCTGCACAGGGAAGCTCTGTGGCGCCGCGGCGCCACAGTTCTCCCTTGCTAGGCTACACGCCGCTCGTACCGCCGGTGACGGTACTGCTGTTGTTCTTCGCGTTGCCCATGGGCATGATGATCGGCCTCGGCTTTCAGAATACAGAGACCGGCACCTTCAGCCTTGATAGCTACAGCCGTTTCGTCGCGGATGATCTCGCTCGGGCAGGGCTGTTGCGAACAGTGATAATGTCAGCAATCGTCGCTGTCTGCGTTACTGTAATGGCCTACCCGGTGGCCTATTTTCTTGCGCGCTCTACATCGCGGTGGCGTGTCGTCGTATTTGCTCTCGCAATTGCGCCAGAACTGGCCGGCGTCGTACTGCGGACCTATGGTTGGCTAATTATTCTTGAAAAGAACGGGTTCGTAAACGACTTTTTTATGTGGACGGGGCTAACCCAAAGTCCACTGCCAATATACAATAACATGTTTGCGGTCGTTGTGGGCTTAACGCATGTTCTATTGCCTTTCGGTATACTATCTTTGCTGACAAACATTCAGGGTATTGACGTCAACCTTGAAAAATCAGCTCAGATCCTTGGCGCTTCGCGTCTATCGGTTATGCGCTACATCGTTTTGCCCCTCTCGGTTCCGGGTATCGTGAGTTCATTCCTGATTGCATTCACACTTTCGGCTAGTGCGTATGCAACCCCAGCGCTTCTTGGGGGCATAAAGTTCGGTGTTCTTGCGACGATGATATATCAGCAGGTAATGGTGTTTGTGAACTGGTCCTATGCAGCTGTAATGGCGAGCGCGCTGCTAGTTATCGTACTTGCGATTGCCTTCGTGGGAGCTCGAATGGAATCACGTATCATTGCCAAGCTTCATGTGAGGTAGTCATGAACCGTAGTCTTCTTTCCTATCTCAATACGATCTTTCTGAGCTTGGTGCTTGCATTCATTGCACTGCCAATGGTTGTTGTGATTGCCGCCGCTCTAAGCCCGACAAGTGAGGTGACCTTCGAATTTTGGACCTGGACAGGACGTTGGTTTGCTGAACTCATGCAGCCGAAATGGTTCGAGCCGTTCCTTCTTAGCGCCAAGATTGCAACCATAACGGCAGTTTCAACAGGGGTTTTGGCAACGTTAGGCGCATACGCGGTGGCGTATGAAAAGGTACCTGGCTCCAACGTCATCATGTCATTCCTGTTGTCCCCACTTGCGGTGCCGCAGATTGTCAAAGGCGTGGCGATTGTGCTCTTCTTTGCATCCGCTGGGTTGTACAGATATCTCGGTCTGCCGGGGTTGGTGCTTGCGCATGTCATTCTCACTATCCCATTCGCTGTGCGCATGATTGCGACGTCGATCTACAACTTCGATAAGAATCTAGACCGAGCGGCAAGAATACTTGGCGCTAACAGATGGCAGCGCATTTTTTATGTTTTGTTGCCGTTGATCAAGCCTGGTGTCTTCTCAGGAATGACATTCGCTTTCATCTTGTCTTTCAATGATGTTCCTCTCGCGATCTTCTTGGTGCGGCCCGGAGAAACGACATTGCCCATTACTGTTATAAACTACTTCGAATTCGGACTTGATCCGATCTTGGCTGCTGTCAACGTCGCGTCTCTCCTCTTCCTTCTCGCAGTAATCTTCCTGTTTGAGAGAATTGGTGGATTTACGGCTCAAATTCATGGAGGAAGCAAATGACTTCTACTCAGATCTCGGACATCGAGTTGGTCAACGTGACCAAGAGCTATGGTAGTAACCTGGTTGTTGACAACATCAACCTCAATATTCCAAAAGGCGAGTTTGTCAGTATTCTCGGGCCATCCGGTTGTGGTAAGACGACGACATTGAACATGGTTGCGGGATTTCATGAGCCAAGCTCCGGAGAAATACGCATTCGTGGAACTAACCAGGTTGGGGTTCCTCCGGAACGTCGCAATATCGGACTGGTATTCCAGAACTACGCTCTGTTTCCGCATATGACTGTCGCAGAGAACGTTGCGTTCGGCTTGAAGATGAAGCGAAAGTCAAAGTCAGACACCGAAGTCGCCGTCAGGAACGCTCTCAGCAGTGTCCATCTTGAAGGCTACGAGAACCGATTTCCGAAGGAGCTTTCAGGCGGCCAACAGCAAAGAACCGCTCTGGCGCGTGCAATTGCGCCACAGCCTTCTGTGCTCCTACTCGATGAGCCGCTTTCCAACCTGGACCTGAAACTCCGTGAGGCAATGCGGGTCGAGCTAAAGGAAATTCAGGAAGAGTTGGGTATGACATTCGTCTATGTGACTCATGATCAGGAAGAAGCGATGGCGATGTCTGATCGCGTAGTTGTCATGTCGGGCGGTGTCGTTGCGCAGGAGGGTCGTCCTGTCGAGATTTATCAGCATCCCGTATCTGCGTTTGTGGCAGACTTTATCGGGAAATCAAATCTTTTGCCGGTAAAAAGCGTGGAGCAATCTGGTGAGCAGCTGAAACTTGTTCTCAAGGGCGGGTTGACCGTAATTGCAGAAGCGTCTCCATCGCTTGCCGCAAGCGAAATTGAATTGTGCTGCATACGTCCAGAAAATGTCCAGTTGGTTTCGACTGCTGATTGTAGCGGAAACACCCTTCAGGGTCGGGTTGATAAGATGGTAAACCTCGGCGCTCATATCGATCTTTGGATTGATATAGCGAAAGATCTTACACTCAAAGCGCAAATTCCAGTCCGTCGCCTTCAGGGTGTTAATATTGGTTCTGAGGTAGTGTTGCGTGTCGAACCCAATGCAGTCCAACCGCTTGCACGCTAAATAGAGCGATCGGGTGCTTTCTTCGTTCTGAAGAACGCTGAACGAAACGGAGTAAGCGACCGCCTCAAGTTGCCGCTGCAATATTTGTTTGGTTGCTTGTTGGGAATGTTCCCTCGAAAGGACAATACTATGGATGCGCGAACCACGGATGCCGCTCGGCTAGTACGTCATGTGCTGAGATTTCGCGATGGGGCATGGGATGAAGCGGTTCTTCATGGGGTCTGATGCCGGAGGGGGCAGAATAGTACGCTAAGGGCTGAT
>CENL01052213.1_pt1 | contig 17666 bp, 15 predicted proteins | sample 530221 | NCBI WGS metagenome assembly CENL01 (sample SAMEA2619791, study PRJEB7988) | marine metagenome | isolation source: saline water (ENVO:00002010), including
AAGACAATGCGCAGGCGGTACCCCAGCGCCTCAACCATGGGGCCGTTCTCGACCCCGGCGCGGACAATCAGGCCGATCTTGGTGCGGCGGAGAACCATGCGCATCGCGATGAAGAGCACAAGGCCGATCCCCACCGCCAGCAGGCGGTATTTCTCCATCGCCGCCCCGGCGAAAGTCACCGCTCCTTTCAGCATTTCCGGACGGTTGATGAAGATCTCATCCGGCCCCCAGATCACATAGATCAGCTGCTCAATGACGATCAGCCCGCCGACCGTCACCAGAATCTGCTTGAGATGGGCACCGTAGACCGGCTTCACGATGACCCTCTCGAAGCCCCAGCCGAGAGCACCAGTCACGGCCATGGCCGCCACCACGGCCAGCAGGATCGCCGCCATGTTCAGCAGGAGAGAGGCGGCACCGGTCCAGTCGCCCAAGGCGATCAGCACAGACACGCCGACGAAAGCACCGACAGAGATGAAGGCGCCATGGCCAAAGTTGATCACGTCCATGAGGCCGAAGACCAGCGTCAGGCCGGAGGCCATGATGAAGATCATCATGCCCATTGCCAGGCCGGACACCGTCAACGTCAGCCAGGACGAGGGCGCACCGATGGCAACGAAGCCGAGCACGATCAGGATCGGAACAAGTATGACCGGCATGGCCTTGCCCAGCCGGTCGGTGAGGCTGAGATTGGCGAAGGTCGGCTTGTGGTCAGGGGCAAGGGTCATGTCAGTGCGTCTCCATGCTCAAACCCATCAGGCGCTCCTGCAGGTCCTTGTTTGCGGCAAGTTCTGCCATTTCGCCGGTCCAGATCACCCGACCGTCGTCCATGACCGCGGCACTGTCGCCCAAGGCACGGGCGACCGAGAAATTCTGTTCCACCAACAGGATGGAGGCACCCTGCGCCTTCAGCTCCCGCAGCGCCTGGGCCATGGTCGAGACGATGGCGGGAGCAAGTCCCTTGGTCGGCTCGTCGATCAGGTAGAGCTTGCGCTCTTCTACCATGGCACGCGCGATGGACAGCATCTGCTTCTGGCCGCCGGAGAGGTTGCCCGCCTCGCTGTGCCAGAAGGTGCCTAGGGCCGGAAAGGCGCTCAACAGCCAGTCCTTGCGCGCGGGGTCGAGCGGCCCTGTGGTGCAGCCCAGCACCATGTTCTCCTCAACCGTCAGGTCGCGGAAAATGCCCATGTCCTCCGGCACGAAACCGATTCCAGCGCGGGCGCGCGCCGAGACGGGCAGCCGGGTTATGTCCTGACCATCATAGAGGATCTGGCCGGACTTGGCGCTCCACTGCCCCATAATCGATTTCAGCGTCGTGGTCTTGCCCACGCCGTTGCGCCCCAGCAGCATGGTCACCTGGCCGCGCGGCACCTCGAGGTCAACGCCCTGGAGGATGTGATATTGCGCGATGTCGGTGTGCAACCCGCGCAGTGAAAGGATCGGCTCAGACATGGTCCAGCTCCTTGCCCAGATAGGCCTCCTGCACCACGGCGGAGGCCATGACCTCGGCAGGCGGTCCATCGGCGGCCAGCGCCCCGTTGTGCAGGACGATGATGCGGTCGGCGAGGCTGCGGATCACGTCGAGCTTGTGCTCGACCAGCAATACCGTGCGCGCGCGGTCCGCCTTGATTTCCGCGATGAGGTCAAGGATCACCGGCGCCTCGTCCACGCTCATCCCGGCGGTCGGTTCGTCGAACATGTAGACCATCGGGTCGAGGCCGATCAGCAGGGCAACCTCCAGCTTACGCTGGTCCCCGTGTGACAGCTCCGAGACAAGCTGGCCCTTTTGGATGTCCAGCCGTACCCGCTCCAGGATCGCCATAGCGGCAACGGTCAGCTCCTGGTGGCTATCGGCCATAGAGAACAGGCCGAACCCCTTGTGCTGCTTGGACTGGATGACCAGGCGCACGTTCTCCAGCACGCTCAGACTGGGAAACAGGTTGGTCAATTGGAAGGCACGGCCAAGCCCGCGGCGACAACGGTCCGCCACGCCAAGCCGGGTGATGTCCTCGCCCAGCAGTTTCACGCGCCCCGAACTGGCGGGGATCTGCCCCGAGATCAGGTTGAAATAGGTGGTCTTGCCCGCGCCGTTCGGGCCAACGATGGCGGTCAACTCGCCCGCGCGGAAGCTGGACGACACCGCGTCGACAGCCACATGGCCACCGAAACGCACGGTCAGTGCATCGGTCTCAAGAAGTGTCTGGGTCATGGGTCTCTTTTCCTTGTACCCCGAGCCGCCGCATCGGCCGCCCGGGGTGGCACAAGTGAAGGGCACGCGTCGCGTGTTACTGGTTGCGGACCGGGATATTCATTTCATCCATACCGATCTCACGCACGAGAACCGGCACACCATAGTCCTTGCCGTCCTGGATCTCGGTCCGGAAGTGATACATGGACTGCATCGCCTGGTGGTCCTCGACGCGGAACTGCATCGGGCCCTTCGGCGTCTCCCAGGTCATCCCCTCCATGGCCTCGATCAGCGCATCGGTATCCTCGGCACCACCGGCCCGCTTGATCGCTTCAACGATCGCCAACCCCGCCGCCATACCACCGGCGGTGAAGAAGTCCGGCGGGCTGTCGAAGCGCTCGAAATGGGTCTTCACCAGCCATTCGTTGATCGGGTTCTGCGGAATCTCGTAGTAGTAGTAGGTTGCGCCCTCCATGCCTGGGATTTCCTTGTGGGCTTTCAGCGCCGCAAGGATGTTACCGCCGCTGGCGATCTCAATGCCAAATCGCTCAGGCTCCATGGCATTGATCTTGCCCATGGGATTGCCGCCCCCGGCCCAGATGATGAAGAGCTTCCTCTCCCCTTCCAAGTCGGCCATGTTGGTGAAGATACGCTCCGCCGCCGCAGTGAAATCCGTGGTATCGGTGGGCACGTATTCCTCGTGGGCGATGGTGGCGCCGGTCTCTTCCAGCGCCTCGCGGAAGGCCGCGACCCCGTCACGACCGAAGGCATAATCCTGCGCCAGCGTCGCCACGACCACCCCCTCGCCACCTAGAGCGACCGCGTTGGAAATCGCGTCCTGCGAGGAGTTGCGACCGGTACGGAAGATATAGGGATTCCAGTTCTCGCCGGTGATCGAATCCGCCACCGCGGGCTCGACGATCAGCACACGCTCGTATTCTTCGGCCACCGGCAGCATGGCCAACGCCACGCCCGAGCTGACCGGACCCACGGCGATATGTGCATCGTCGTCGCCATAGGCCTCTTCGAGCAGCGCGCGCCCGATATCCGGCTTCAGCTGGGTGTCCTTCTCGATCAAGACGATCTTCTCGCCGTTGATCTCCATGGTGCCGTTGGTGGCATATTCCAGCCCCAACATCAGACCATTGTGCGACTGGGCGGCATAGGCCTCCAGCGAACCGGTTTTGCCATAGACATGGGCAATCCGGATTTCGGCAAAGGCTGTCGATGACATCAACACACCAGTAGCCGTCAACGCAAACAAGCGCAGCATTAGGGTCTCCTCCCTGATTTCTCCTCTAACTAATATGAAACATGAATCATGATTCATGTCAATCTCGCACCTCCAGCAGGTAAAGACCGTGTGCTGTGTTGCTCATGTGACCGACCGTATTTGAAGCATCGGCCTGTGAAACCGCACAAAGCTCTGTGATGTCGACGGGCCGAACATCAACCCGACATTCACGCTGTTTCGTGAGCCGCGCCAATTGTTATGAACGTGGCCGAAGAATTGTAGGGATTGGGGGGGTGCGTGGTTCCAAGTGATCATCGGGTATCCCGAAGCCGAGTCCCGCCTGAGCGATGTCGCACTCAACTGGATGGTGGAAGACCTGATAGAATGTGTGCCGTCAATCCAGATCAACGAAAACGTCCTGAGCCGCGCATCTGACCCTCTGGGTTTGCAAGACTGCGAGGATGCGAAGAGGCATTGTCAAAAACGCCAAACCTACTGTCGTTTTTCAATTGATGTCGAACAACACATGGTTTGGCACTTGGATGCTATGCAAGCCATTGTTTATTGCAATTCATAGTTCCGGGGACGACAATAAATCGGCGATTTTCGACACTTAGTTTGGCGTCTGTCGGAAGGACTGAAGCAGGATTTTTATGAGTGTTCAGTGATCTCCGCCGAACATGAAAAAACCGTCGCCCACAAGGCGACGGCGCAAACGGCGACGTAAATTCAGAGAGTTATGAGGGGGTGGGCTCGGGCATCCGGCCTGGATCGAACAACCTCTCCGGCTGCGGTGTCCGCGGGTAAAGTTTGCTGAGGCGGCAATCCAAATCCAATGGAAATATGCCTACTTTTTCCAACTTGCGGGCAACATGCATCGCTTGCGTATGTCCGTCCGCTGCCATCATGCCAAGCGTGGCATAACTGTTGAGAAATTCCTCTAGCGCCTCGCGGCTGATTAGGGTGACTGGACGCCGATATCGGTGATGCTTCACCGTTTTCGCTGGCAGCCAACCTTGACGAATGAGCCACGCGACCGTCGAGGAGTTGATGCGTAGCAAGCGCTTGGCTTCGACACGTGTAATCCCTGATGGAGCCGGAACTTCAAGCTGATCCCGCAGATCATCCAGACTCACGAACAGGCCATCCAGCTTTGGAATTGCGTCCAGCCTGCTCAGCGTGGCAAGCTTGCCATCACAAGCCAAGCGCATCACCGTTTCGAAACGACATTTCGCATGGCCTCCGATGCTGATTAGGCTGGCGTATCCCGAAGGCAGATGATCCATAAACGCGGCTTGACCAACCAGCGGCTCGACCAGCAGTTTCAGGTCATCCGGATGGTAGATCGGATTGAGCCTGGGAAGATCAAACCGAAGACCAATCAAACCCACGCTGACCAAGCGGTTCAGCATTTCTCCCCGGATCCCTAGGTAGCCCGCAGATCGTTTCGGCGACAAACAGGAGGCATAGTTCGCGATCTGGGCATCATGCACCTCAGCCGAAAACTCTATGCATTCTGCCTGATCCGTTGTGCCCAGTCCCAAACCTACGGCAATGCGGCACATCCTTGAATAATTCAGCCATGCGCCGATGCAGCAGACGCGAGATTGTGTACGCGTCGCTCGGGACATGTTCGACCGAAGAGAACGTCCCCCTTGCCGTATGGGTAATTTTGGAACGCAAATTCCCTGAGTTGGTCGATGAAACTGGCGAACCGTGGGGAACCATGATCCATCCGTTCTATCCGCCTTGCCAAAGCGCCAAAATCGGCTTGGAAACCGGGTGTCGGACTGCTGGACGCAGCCTTGATTCTCCCAAACGACGCCGTAAGAGCATCCGGCCCACCAGCGATTGCCTGGTACCCAGCCTCTGCAGCGCGCGCCAGTTCGGCGCGGCTCAGTTTCGACGGATACATCGGCGCGTCGAGTCGATCTGCAGGGGTCTGCCGATCGCGCCGTCGATATATTATCACCGATCGGCGTGCCAAGCCGATCCTGCCAAAGCTTCGGCCCGGCATCAACGGGATACGGAGCTGCGCCCCGAGATCAAGCGTGTCTGGGAGCCGCCCATTGATGCCGACATCCCCGATCCGGGTGAAAAGCTGATAGGTGAACTCGAACACAGCCCCATCCGGCGATTGCACCCGTAGAACTTCGCTCTCGCTTGTTGGGGCAGCGTCGCTGCGTTCTGCGTAGACGGCCAGAACATCGTCCAGAGGATCGCCCGGTTGCAGGCCGAGGATTTCGTATGGGTACGGACGCGGCTCTGGAGTGAGCGTTTCGGTCAAGAAAACGAATTGCGTCATGCTGGCTCATCCGCTCCGAGTTGACGGTCCAGTGCTTGCCGCACCAATCCCACGACATATGGCAGGTCGTCGTGGTCCGTCAGCTTGACCTCGATATTTCCGTTGCGCAAAGCGTTCTGTGTTTACTGGGCCGAGCAAGGTAAGACTGTGCACCAAATCGCAGCTATGGCGGGTCATGTGACATTGACTGAGGTAGAGCGCTATACTCGCGCTGCCGACCGAGAGCAGATTGTCAGACTCATCATACAGGGCGCGTAATCTGGGACACACGAACCCAAAAAATGGGACCCAAATTCGCAACCAACTGAATAAAAATGAAAAAATCAATGAACGTGGAAAAATGGCGACCCCGGCAGGATTCGAACCTGCAACCTGCCCCTTAGGAGGGAGTTATTCATCTTTGTTTTCCTTCTTTGTTTTCCGTCTTTTAGATGATTTTGGCTTTGCTGTCTGTACAGGCTTCGTACGAAAACGCGCCCTGATGGCGGCTTCATCGGTCTCCGCATGAGCATAGATACGCATCGGCAGATTAGGGTCAGACCACCGCCCCGCCTTGGCCGCTGTCACCGGGTCAACACCCTGCCGGACCACCAGTTCTGTGAAGAACCCATGCCTCCCGGCGGGATGCGCCGAAAGATATGGGATGCCCGCACGCTTGCAGATCGTCTTCCAGCGGTTGTTATAGCTGGTCGGGCTGCCGTAACCGAAAACACGGAGCGACAGGAGCTGTCCGGTTTTCAGGTTCTTGGGCCGCTTCGGCTGCAAAGCCTCAAGCTCAGCCATCATTTCAGGTGAAACTGTAATCCAGCTCTCGGCATGACCTTTCTGAGCCTTGATGCGAACTTCACAGGTTTCGAGCCTCAAATCGTCCGGCTCAATGGATATTGCCTGATCAATCCGCGCCGCCGTCTCGAACATGAAGCGTACCATAGCGGCGTTGTAGGGATCAGCCTCCGCACAAAACGCCTCGATCCATTTACGCGTTGCTGGAATGCGCTCTACCCGACTGGTTTTCTGCCTCCGCTGATCCTGGGCAATACGCTCGAACTTGTCATACCGTTTGACCCGCAGGAGTGGCGTCCCCTTGAACTCGTGGGCATTGTTAATGACTGCTCGCGCCGGAGTCACGATCTCTCGCCACCAGGTATCTGTGCAGGCCTTCGGTTTCAGTTTGGGGCCAAGACTTTTCAATAGCGCACCGGTGATTTCACCAAGCGGCAAGTCCCCAATCTCTTCAAGGATCGGCAGTAGTTGTCGGGCCGTCTGTCGGGTTGGTGGGTAGATTTCAACAGCATCGGCGAACCGCAGAGTGCGCTCCTCCCCAAATACATACTGGCGGATCTGAAGTTCCGTTTCATCCCTTATCCAGTCCCTTGCGCCAGCTTCAGTAGTCGCTCGCGTGCTTTTGCGATATGGACCGGCGATCGGTCGACCGTTGTATTCGACCCAGCCCTTGACCCAGTAGACCGAGCCACGTTTGTAAATTTCGAGCGGCACTTTTGGCTCTCCGTCAGAATTCTATCCATTTGTGATGGCGTGATGATCATCGCGTTGCCGAGCTTAAAGCGCGCTTCCAAGCGGTTCGCATGTTCCCGCAGCGTCCGCTCGGCGATTTCGATCCCTCTGGACGAGAGGACTTCAACCCATTGAGCAGGTGTCATTCCGCTATCAAGAATCTCGGAGCCACAGGACGGCAACTGATGACGCGTCATCTTGTGTCACCTATGACTGGCGCTTGCCGCTCTCTGCGGCAGAGCCAGAGGACTGAAAGAGCTTTTCCATTTGCTCGGAGGTCAGAAGCATTAGTCTTCCGATCTGGTGAAACTCACCAATTTCGCGTGCTCTCGTCCGGATCAACCTTGGGGAGACATGCACACCATGACTTTTGAGAGCTTTGCTCCAAGCCTCAGGGGTTTGGCCGTCAGATAGAAAATTCGGCATCTTTTCCTCGTACACCTACAAGTTTCTGCAAACATTCCACGGCTGCGGGGCGATGTCGATAAGTTCTTGCAAAAGTCAAAAACGTCGGTAATTTCGTTCCGATCTACTCAGGAGAAGTTATGTCCAAACTCGGAATTTTGCCCCCAGACACAAGAACACCAGAAGATTTGCTCCGGGGTGAGCGCGAAGAGAATGAGCGTATTGCTGGGGAGGCGGTGCAAGATCGATTCGCACCAGAAGGCGCGATACATGACAATCTGCGCAACTATCGAGTTCGGCTAGGCTTCACAAAGCAGCAGATGGCTGAAATTCTAGGAGTGACCCCACGAACTTACTATGCCTATGAAGAGGGTCACAGAGCAGTGCCCACGCCGGCCATTGCTCACTTGGCTATCCTGACCGGGGGCGATCTGAACGAGATCATCTTAGGCCGCCCGGCACCGCGCAGCGGGAGAGCTGCACAAGTGGCGATTGATGAAGCTATAGTGGTTTTAAGATTTCTGGCCGTGAAATACCCCGACATGTCTATGGAAGACCGTTACAAGGTCGCCCGGCTTCACGCGCTTGAAGATCTCGACGGCCTTCCTCGGATGCATCCAGACATTATCCGAGACTTTGTGAAAATCGTGACCCGCTGCAAGTTACACCCCGAGGACCTCCCCGCGCCGCCGTTTCACGAAGACTACGGAGATGACCAAGAAGGATGGGAACGTGACATGGCTGAGTGGCAACGGATCGTGGATGAGGATTTTCCAACCGGCGAAAAGAACGATTAGCTTTTTCGGCTGGCATCAGCCCCCCGCCGCCACTTGTCCCATCATGCAACCCGCTGCGCGTCACGCAATGCGCGCCCAAAAAGATACGATGTGACCTTATTTCTGATCTCGGGATCAGTGAGGATGATATCGCGCATTTCAGCGTCATTCTGGAACATCCGGATCATCCCCTGAAACACAGCCTGATCATAAGCTGACCGAACAACATCTGGAGGATTGTTCCGCAACATCTCGCGCATGTTATCGTCAACGATTTCAGGATTTACGGCCTCAATTCTAGCCATCTGGGCCTCGGTGAACTGTGTTCCATGCCGATCATTGAAGGACTTGATTATCTCTGAAAGTTCTTTCTTTTCGTCTTCGGTGTAGGGTTTTGCTCCAAACTCACTAATCGCCGCCAGCGGTTGCGTGTCACCGGGGGAGAGCGATGCGCTGCCTTGCTCTTTTTTGTCAACTTTGAATGCTTGCAACCTCAGCATTTCCTCGGTGATCTCAATCTCCGGCGGAAGCTCCCGGTTAGGCAACAAGCGCGAGAGCCAGCCGCCATAGGACGCCAGTTTTTCAAGGCTGGTGTCTTCCAGAGAGATGATCTGTGCAATGAAGGCGTAAAAGCGGTTGAAACTCTTCAATAGCTGTCGAAATTCTTCTTGCCGCCCTTCGTCCTCATCTGCCTCGAAGCGGGCAACAGCCTGTCGGACAAGCCCCTCAAGGCGCGGTCGGTCTGCGGTGCTGAGTGCGCCCTTAAATAAGTCTGCGAAAACCGTTCGATCTCATCCCTGTCGAGATATCCAAACTTAAACAATCGCCCCTCCAGGTCGTGGACTTGGTTGGGGTCCGACATCGCCTCGACGGTGGTCGCCTCATAAAAGGGGCGGAAGGCAGTCTGAATGTCTTCGATGGTGTTCTGAAAATCGAGGATGAAAGTGCGCTCTTTCTCCGCCCGTGTCCGGTTCAAGCGAGAGAGGGTCTGCACGGCCTGTAAACCGGATAGCTTCCGATCAACATACATGGCGCAGAGCTTTGGTTGGTCGAAGCCAGTTTGGTATTTTTCGGCCACGATCAGGATTTGGTACGTATCGGGATAAGGTGTCCCGTCAGGCTTAAAGCCGTCGAAGCGGCCAGGGAGTTCAGTCTCCGCGAAACCATTCAGGTCAGCCTCGGTCGCAGGTTCGCCGTTCACATCCATATCACCGGAGAATGCAACAAGCGCTTTCAGGTCAGCATAGCCCTGCGACTTGATGTATGTCTGCACCCCAAAGAAATATTTGAGCGCGTGCTCGCGGCTTTGTGTGACGATCATCGCTTTGGCTTGCCCGTTCAGCTCCCGCATGACGTGACGGCGAAAATGCTCGACGATGATCTCGACCTTCTGCCCGATGGCGGTCGGATGCAGACTGGCATAGCGTGCGACCTTGCGCTGCCCTTTGCGCCCGCTCAGCTCCGGGTCATCCTCGATAGCCTTTTCGAGCTGATAGTAAGCCTTGTAGGTCATGTAATTCTGAAGCACGTCCAGGATGAATTTCTCCTCGATAGCCTGCCTCATGGAATAAAGGTGAAACGGATGGGGCAAACCATCCTCACCTGTCACACCGAACCGCTCCAAGGTGACATTTCGCGGCGTTGCAGTGAACGCGAAGAAACTGATGTTGGCCTGGGGGCCGCGCGCCTTTTGGTAGTCGGCAATCAGATCCTCGATGTCGTCACTTGAGCTGGCATCGCGTGTCAGGGCGTCAGTCATCGCCTGAGCGCTCTTGCCCGATTGGCTGGAATGCGCCTCGTCCACGATCACTGCAAAGGTCCGGTTTCCCTGCCCCGACAGTTCTTTCAGGTGGTCGGTCGAGAATTTCTGGATTGTAGTGACAATGATCCGTGCACCCTTGGCGATGGCGTCCTTTAGCTGGCGGGATGTGCCGTCGATCTTCTTGACGACGCCGGTCGTCTGCTCGAACTGCGTGACCGTTCCTTGGAGCTGTCTGTCGAGCACAACACGGTCGGTCACGATGATCGCCGTGTTGAAAACCTGCTTGTCGGTCTCATCATGCAGGTTGATCGCATGATGCGCCAGCCAGCCGATGGTGTTGGACTTCCCGGAGCCTGCCGAGTGCTGAATCAGATAGTTGGAGCCGGTGCCGTAGACTTTGGCGTGCGCCATGATCTTGCGCACGGCGTCGAGCTGCTGGAAGCGCGGGAAGATCATCACTTCGTCTTTGCCGCTGACTTCCAGGTGCATGAACTGCCCAATGACATCGAGAAGCACGGAACGCGAAAAGATCGCCTCACCCCATTCGCCAGACTTATAGAGGTAGGCGATGCGGTGTTCTTCGTCGACATCAGGATTGCCTGCGCCGCCATCACGCCCTCGGTTGAACGGCAGAAAACGGGTCTTCCCGTTCATCAACCGTGTCGTCATCGAGGCGTTGTCTTCGTCGAGCGCGAAGTGAACAAGCGCCCCGCGCTTGAAGGTCAGAAGCGGCTCGCCCGCTGGTTTACGGTCATCCCGATATTGCTTCTCGGCGTTGCGGAAGGTCGATCCGGTCAGAAGGTTCTTCGCCTCAATGGTGACAACGGGCAAACCGTTCACGAAGAGCACCACGTCGAGGCGTCCGCCGTGCTTCTGGCTGTATTCGACCTCATCCATCACTGACAGGATATTGGCCTGATACTCGGCAACACGCTTGGGTTCCAAGGCGCTTGCAGGCCGGAAATAGCAAAGACTGAGCGCGATGCCCGGAACGATCTTGATCCCCTTGCGCAGCACATCGAGCAACCCGCGATCCTTCAGCGCCTTGTCGAGCTGCTTGAAGAACACGTCTACAGCCGAAGCTGCATAGTGCTGGCTGAGCTTCTTCCACGCCTCAGACTGTGTGTCTTGGATGAAACGCAAGACCAGCGCCATATCCATCGCCAACGCACGATCATAGTCGGAGCTGGGTTGCCGACGCACATAGCCTGCACCGTCGATCAACTCTGCGATCAGGTGATCTTGAAGGACTTTTTCCTTATGTAGCGAATGGGGTGAAACAGGCATGTTGAACGGTCTTTTCGTTAAAATAGGCTTGGTTGGTGTGCGGAGATCGTATGTGGCCCGCTGCCGCGCGGAACAAGGTCATTGCGGCGCATCCAGTCGAGCCAGTTGCGCAGGCTTTCTGCGGTGAAGCGTTGTTTGGCCTCATGCCATTCTTCACGGAAGCCACGGATGATCCGCTCGTCGCCAGGCTGCTCCCCGTCGATAAGCGCGTCGTTCCAGACGGCGTAGAGCGTTGTGATAGCCTCGGTGTTTTCGGTACTGAAATCCTGCACGAGGCCAATGATCCGGCGCAATTCGGCCACGCGATCCCCAAGCATGGCTTCCAGTATGGGCTTGTGCCCCCCGGCATTGTCGAGAGGCGTGAAGGTGATCCTACCGCGCTGGCTGCTTGGATCTTCGGCAGCATCGTAGAACCGATCTTGCCGCAGCCCCGCCTCAACATCGTTGATCATCGCGCCATCATAGGGGCCAGCGGCTTGGCGGACGTAGCGCCCGTTGATTTCATTGATGGTGGCGTGCGCCTCCGCCAGGAACATGATTTTGTGAACCTTGATCCGGCCAAGATAGGCGACGTTCCGGTGGTCATAGATGATCTCGGCGGCCACCAGTCGCCGCACTTGGCTGGGATCAGCGTTTCGAGACACTGGCCCTGCTGACAACTCAGTCTTGCCCCCATCGAGGCTGACGTTTGTGGCATCCTGATGTGAAGCAGCTCTCACGTCGATTTGGCCGGTAACTGCCGCTGTGATCAGGGCTGCTCGGTACTCTTGCAGCCGAGAAATCGACTTCTGTGCTCGCTCAATTATCGCATCATTTGACGTAAGAACCGTTCGGCAAGTCCTTACTCGCTCAAGCTGTTGAGCGACAGGCAGATACGGAAACTTGAAACCTGCGATCTGGTCGCCACTGATATGAGGGACACTAACGCCGGTCAGCTCTGGCTCGAAATAGCCAAGAAATTTTTTGCTGGAAAGCAGGAGTTTCAAGAACTCCTTGGACAGTGTTTTCAGGGGGATGACCTTGCAGACCCGTTGCAAGAGTAGTGCTGGAAGGTCGCGCTCGGTGATTTCAGCTACGCGGATACCACCCGAAACCCAAGGGCGATCCATGCCCATCACGATATCACCGACGGAAAGCTGAAAACGATCCAATCCGGCGGCCTCTTCCCGAGGCCAATAGACAACATCGTCCCATTTTATCCTGCCAGGGGACACATTTGCACCGCGCAGCAGCCGAATGTCCTCGTCGTTGGTGCTAAACGACGCACTTGCAAAGGCATACCCAGGGAGGATTTTGACGTGGTGGCCTAGTTTGGAAAAGTTGGCGTCTGCTGTCACTGCCTTTTCAATCGCTGAAAGCGAGCGCTCACGAAGAAGCCTCACCAACAGCTGCTTCTTTTCGATCAGTTGGTCGATGCGGGCGGTCTCGCGGTCGAGAAAATCCGCGATGGCTTTTTGGGTGTCGAGATCGACCTGTGGATACGGAGTTTCAGCGAACTTTTCAGCCGTGAAGTGTGACAACGTTGCTTTGGAACAAACCAGATCGAAATACCCAAAGCTCTTTAGATGCTGCATCCAGTAGAGTGCGAAACGAATATCGTTGCCTTTTAGAGGTCTCGCTCGATGCAAGCTGTTCTGAAAGCCAAGAAACCCGTCTATTCCAGAGAGTATTGCGCTTCGCCCAACATCACCGCCCTCCAAGACGACAAGATCACCCGTCGAAAGCCCGTATTTTGCTTTATCGTGGGAAGAAAACCACATTGACTTTGTGTCCGCAAAATCAACGCTACCCCACTGAACATTGGCTGCGCGAAGATACGGAAGAAGCTCTTCGTGCTCTGTTCTGCCACTCGGCTGAAGCATTTTACCCAACGTGATTCTGAGATGGTGCTTGGCCTTTGATTCTGGGAAACGTCCAGTAATCCTCACGCCGTCACCTCCATCAAAAGCCCTGCGATCTCGGTTTTAAGTACTCTCAAACCTGATTGCCCGTTAACCATCTTCACACCTTCCACGTCGCTCTGGTCCGCCAGTCCGCCGGAAATCCCATGCTGGCAGGATCGGCCAGCGGGCAGCCGTCGATCAGTGTGACAAGGCGCTTTTTCCATTCATTATCCGGCGCGATTAGGGCCAAAAGGTAATCGAGCATCACCAGAGTGTCGTGCAGATAGCGGGGATCGGCATCCCGCATGGCGACGGGGAGCTTGGCCGGGAACTGCGGCACAGTCATTTTCACCGTGAAGCGCTTGTTCCACAGCCTGCCGTGGTGGGCGCAGATGTTGCGCACATGGCTGATATGGTGGGCGAAAGACGTGACCACCTTTTCGTCCAGCGCGAAGGGGGCTGCGATGGCCTTTCTCTCACTGCGCAGTTTCAGGTCGCTGTAGAATTTCGACAGCAGTCCGAACGACATGACCTCAGCCGCCATCCAGACCGGCGGCAGCTTGGGCGAGGTGTACTTGTCGCGATAGTGGGTTGCGAATGTGTCGCGTGAGCGCGTGAATTCCTTTTGCAACTCGGCAACCGCAGACGCATGACGCCCGATATGGGCATAGTGGCCCTGATCGAGATAGCCATGGGGGCCATGGTTCATCGCCATCTGATGCGCCCATTGCGCGCGCAAGGCCACCTCGACCCGCTCGATAGCGTCCAGAACAAGCAGGCGCAGTTCGCGGTCGAAGATGTAGAGCGTCAGCACATCCTCGAACGTGGTTCCATCACGGAAGGCGTGATCGCCGTTGTTCGCGGCGGGCACCTCGAAGGGCAGCCAATAGGCCCTGAGCCGATAGTAGGAGATGAAGCAGAGGTAGTGCTGTGCACGGGCTTCATCCCCGACAATCATGCCGCGGCGTTTAAGCAGCTCGATCTGATCCGGAACGGAAACGGCGGGTTTTTCAAACTTCATGCGGCACCTACATGCCGCGAAAGCGATACCTTAAAAACAAGTAACCCGCCGGGGTGCGCAGTGCGAAACCGAGGTTCCGTCCGAGGCGTGGCGGGTCTTGTTGAGACAATAGATAGGGCAGGATGCCTACCAAAGCAATAAGAAACCGACCGGTCCGCGCCAAAAATCATGCCGCCACCTCCTTCAGGAGGCCAGCGATCTCGGCTTCCAGCGCCTTCAGCTCCGCGTCGATCTCTTCAAGCGGGCGGGGCGGCACGTACTGATAGAAATAACGGTTGAAGTTTATCTCATAGCCAACGCGCCCGACCTGCTTGTCGCGAGTGTCCCTGTGACTTTCATCGACCCAGGCATCAGGGACGAAGGGCAACACCTCGCGCTTCATATAGTCGCGCCAGTCCTCAGATAGGAGCACGAGTTCATGGTCACGCAGATCGGTGTCTGGTTCAGGCTTGCCGTTCTTATCGGTGCAAATGTCGGCTTCGTCATCCCGCTCTGACAGCGCGGTCATGATGGCCTTCCTGACAGGTGCGCCGATCTTCAATCCCGTGCTTTTCAGCGCCTTGTTCAGCGCTTTTTCGAAGGCGTCCCGGTTTATGAAGAGCTGATCTCCAATGCCTTGAAGTTCGGCCTCGATGGCCGCCTGGTCAGCCTCATCCTGCCGCGCGTAGGGTTTCTGGTCGGCCAAGCGGGCTAGCCGCTCGGCGCTTACCCGGAAATTCAGCTTGAGCGGACGCTCAACGCGGATTTCGCGGTAGCCGAAGTCGGCAGTGTCGAAGATGCGGGACACCTCGCCTTCCCCGCTCTCGCCGTTGAGGAAGCCAGCATAGATGCGCACGATCTCGGCGCGGGCTTCTTCGGTGATTTCCCGGCGCTTGCTGCCCAACGACTTTCGCATGGACTTCCAGAAGCGTTCGCCGCTGGCGTCGATGAGCTGCACCTTGCCCTGCCGTTTAGCAGGCTTGCGGTTGGTGAGGAGCCAGACATAGGTCTGGATGCCGGTATTATAGAACAGGTCGGTGGGCAGCGCGATGATAGCTTCAACCCAATCGTTCTCAAGCATCCAGCGGCGAATTTCACTCTCACCCGATCCTGCCCCGCCTGTAAAAAGCGGTGAGCCGTTCATGACGATACCAATACGCGAGCCGATCTCGTCGTCGCGCATCTTGGAAATCATGTGCTGAAGGAACAGGAGTTGACCATCAGAGATACGGGGGGTGCCTGCGCCAAAACGCCCTTCCATCCCGAGATTTTCGGCCTCGGATTTGATGGGGTCTTGGTACTTTTTCCAGTCCACGCCATAAGGGGGGTTGGAGAGCATGTAGTGAAAACACTTGCCCGAATGGGCGTCCTGGGTGAGCGTGTTGCCGAAGGCGATCTGCTCGGGATCGTGCCCCGTGACCAGCATGTCAGATTTGCAGATGCCGAAGGACTCGCCATTCAGTTCCTGGCCATAGAGTTCAACGCGGATGGCGTCGTTGAAATCCTTCAAGGCTTCTTCGGTCAGCGCCAGCATCCCGCCCGTACCACATGCTGGATCATATACCTGACGGATGATGCCGCGCCCGGTGAGTTTGTCATCGTCGTTGGCAATGAGAAGTTCAACGATGAGCCGGATCACCTCGCGCGGCGTGAAGTGCTCCCCAGCGGTTTCATTCGAGATTTCTGAGAACCGGCGGATCAGTTCCTCGAAGAGGTAACCCATCTCAAGGTTAGAGATGGTGTTGGGGTGCAGATCAATTTCGCAGAAGCGCTCGAAGATATTCCAAAGAATACCGCCATCATTCAGACGCTTGAGCTGGTCGGTGAATAGGAATTTATCAAGGAAGATGTCGCGCACGTTCCCTGAGAAATTGGTGATGTAGTCCACCAGGTTGTCGTGGAGTTGACGGGGGTCTTGTCCGCGTAACGTGTCAAAGGTGAAGCGAGATAGGTTGTAGACCTTCACATTGCCGCCGACCGCGCCAAATAACATCATGTCGCGGGTAGCCTCATCTACCCCATCTGGCAGGGATTCTGCTGTGTCCAAAACATAGGTTTTCGTCAGCTCCAGGATGCAATCAAGGCGGCGCAATACCACAAAGGGCAGAATTACTTTGCCGTATTCAGACTGTTTGAAATCACCGCGCAGAATCTCGGCGATGGACCAGACGAAGCCACCTAGGTTTTGAATGTCCGCCGCCATCTGCTACTTGCCCTTTTCTTCAGTGTCAGCGGCCGAGAACGGCTCTAACGTAATCTTCGACGCCCGCAGCATTACTTGGGCATAATCGTATTCCAGCTGGCGCTGCATCCAGCCTTTTGCGGATGTGCCAAAAACCTTCTCAAGCCGCACAGCCATTTCAGCGGAGATACCGGAACGCCCATTGAGAAGATTGCTCAGTGTTCGACGATCTACGCCCAGTATTTGGGCTGCCTGCGTTACAGACAAACCATTCGCCGTGACGCAGGTTCTTCGCACCTCAACTCCCGGATGCATCATCCTGTGCAATCCCCTTCTGCTTAGACGGGAGTAACCTGTCTATGGACACTAGTCAATTCGGTGGCTTGTCTTTGTGCGTTGAGCAATCTTCCCAATTCAGCATGGGCAGCACAGATCACCGGGAAACAGTCCTCGACTATCTGAGCCTGAACAACTCCGCCACAGGCACCCCAAGCGCCTCACCGATCCGAAGGATCGTCTTGAGGCCCGGATTCCGTTCCCCGCGCTCGATGCCGCCGATGTAGGTTCGGTCAAGCTCGACGGTCAGGGCAAACCCCTCCTGTGAATAGCCCTGTGCCTTGCGCAATTCGCGCAAGCGCCTCCCAAAATCCTCGACTGTAAACGTGCGCTCCATACCGCTGTAGCGCAAAAAAGGTGTTTAATCGTCCACGGACTAATCGTATCACTTTGGGTGACAGAGGAGATTTCGATGAGTTTCGTACGATTTGCCCGCCAGTTGTTCATGGCTTCGCTGATTTCTGGTGCAGCGGTTGCCGCCCATGCGCAGGACAGTCTGGCCGAAACGTTGACGCCGGAGCCACGCCCATACCCCTACGCGATCCTCGACATTCAGCCGGGGGCGGAGGCGATAGAGGCGAGCAGCATGTTCGGGGAGCGGATGATGCTGATTCTTGTGCCTGAGCAGGTCGCGCTACGGGTCGAGAATGGCGAGGGGCGCGCTTTTGCACTGACCTTCGACCAGAAGCTGGTTACGCAGGGCGTCGGGCTGCACACCCGCATGGGCCGCGATCCCTATGCCGAGGTCAACGCCACGCTGGCGACTGAGGCCATGGGCGGGCGGGTGCTGCGG
>CENL01009836.1_pt1 | contig 17651 bp, 5 predicted proteins | sample 530221 | NCBI WGS metagenome assembly CENL01 (sample SAMEA2619791, study PRJEB7988) | marine metagenome | isolation source: saline water (ENVO:00002010), including
ACTTCTAGTGGAAGTGTTGGTATAACTGGAGGAAAAGTATTATTACAGACTAATGCTAAGACTCCTGAAATACTTTATTACAATTTAACTCCTGTTAATCCAGATAGAATTACTACAGTTCAATCTGAAATTGATGTTGATAAAACGGTTAATAATTATAATACTATCAAGTTAGTTGATTCTCTTTATGATGGTAACTTTAAGATATCTTCTGTAGGATCAACAACGTTTAGTTTTAATATTCCAAATGAACCAGAAACAGCAAGTTATACAAATATAACTGCTCGTTTATCATATGAAACTTCTTCTGCTGGTGCTTTAGGGCCTATTGCAGATATTAAGATAACCAATAAAGGATATGGTTATAATAGTATTCCTGGAGTTTCTACTGTAAGTAGAACATTTACGGGAACTGCTGCTACAACTTATGGCAATGGTTGCATCTTAAGAGTAGAAAGTAATTCTATTGGTAAAGTACAAACAACACATATTACCAATCCTGGTTATGAATTCCCATATGACAAAACTTTACGTCCAACTGGAGCATTACCAAGTCTATTTAAAATTGATAGGTTTAGAACCTTAGATCATATTGGAATTACTTCTGGTGGACATAATTATTCTATTGCACCAAAGTTGATTGTTAAGGATAGAGTTAGTGGATCAATTTTAGATGAATGTGATATTACTACTGAAGTAACTGGATCAGTTGGTGTTTCGAGTGCTAGTATTAAGGAAAATACTAAGAGACTTCAAGATCCTAAACCAACCATAATACCTATTCATAATTCTAATGGAGTTGGTATTGAAACTGTTGGATTTACAACTACTTCTGCAACAGTAGAACTTACTCTTGATACTGATTTCTCTGTAGGACAAGACTTCCCATTTGCTGTTGGTGATAAAGTTTTAATTGAAGGTGTCGGTATTGCTACTACTGGATTTGGATACAACTCTAGTGAATATGATTATAACCTCTTTACTCTTAATTCTATTACGCCTAACTTTGGTGGTGCTGATCCTAAAGTTACTTTTGTTCTAGAAAATGATAATCCTGGCGAATATGACCCAGATGCATCTGCTGGTAGGATAATACCAGAAAAACATTTTCCTGGTTTTGAACCAGTGACTTTAAAGGGTGATTTTAATATTAAAGAAAAAATTACTCAAGAAACTCTTACTGGAACTAAGACTGGTACTGTAATTGGATGGAATAGAAATAATAATACATTAAGAGTTGCTACTGGTGATGTATTTGAAGAAGGTAAGCAAATTGAAGGAGATTCATCTAATCAAGTTGGATTCGTACAATCAATTGAGAATTTTGAATCTACTTTTGATGTAGGGCCTCTTGTAGAACAAAGACAAGGAAATCAAAATATAACTGGGTTCTTAAATGATTCAAGACAGAGAATGCCTGATAATGATTATTATCAATCATTTGCATATTCAATCAAATCACCTGTTCAGTATTCTACTTGGAAAGATGTAGTTAGTGAAATAACTCATACTAGTGGATTTAAAAAGTTCTCTGATATGGAGATTGAATCTTTTGATGGAAGACCGAATGATGCAGATGAGCAAGGTGATGGTTCGTATGGAACTGGAGGAGTAGGATTCCCTAATCCTGGTAGAGGTGCTGCTTCTGCATCTGTTGGTATTCAAACAGTAGATATTAAAGTTGATTTATCATCAGTGAGTGATGTTGGTACTAAATTAGATTTTGATAATGCTTCAGAATTAAGTGTTGAAGTTGCTGGTATTAGTAGTGCCAATCAAATAACTGTTTCTAAAGAGATTGTTTTAGATAATAAGATTCTTACTGATTATGAGGAAGCAAGAACTAACAGAGTTCTATCAATTGATGATGTTGGCGATTTATTCTCCAGCACTCCTAGAACAGACCCCTTTGAGAAGTTTGATTTTGTAAACAAAGATACCTTCTCTGCCCACAGATACTTCTATCATGTAAAAGATACACGTTATACTGGGGAGACTCAAACTGGATTCTTCAATGTTGTCCAAGATGGTACTTATGCATATATTAACCAGTATAGCATCGATAGTTCTGGTTTCTTAGGATACTTTGATTATGTCTTTAGTGGTGCATTTGCTAACCTTAATTTCTATCCAACTAAATTTGAATTAAACAACTATGTTATTGATTTTATTTCTGTTGACTTTAATAGAATGTCTGGTGTTGGAACTGGTGCTGTTACTGGAATTGGATCTACATCTATAGGAGATTTAGTCACAATTACTGGATTTACGACGACTACTGCTATTGGAGCAGCAAGTAGTATTCTTGGCATTAGTTCAACTAACTCTGCGGCTAATAAAGTAATAGTTGAAGTTGTGCAAACTACTGCTGGTATTGCTACTCATCAGTTAGCAGAAATTAATATTGTTCATGATAATAGTGGTAATGATTCTGGTACAGGATTTGTTGATTATGGTGCTTTCTGTAGTGGAGGAATGATTGGAACATTTGGAGTTGAAACAAATGGACCAACTAATTTAAATTTCTATCCAAATGCTGGTGTTAATACTACATGTGCAGTTAAGATTGTTGATTATGAATTTAATTCCAATGCTACTGGAGTTGGTTCTACAACACTAGTAGAAGGAATGATGGAGTCATTCTATACTTCTATTTCTGCTTCTGCAACTCCTGGACAAAATAATATTTGTGGATTTACAAGCACAGAGTATGAAGGTGCTCATTTCATAATCAATGTAGAAGATACAACTAACAGTAAAGCATCTCTTAGAGAAATGCTTGTTTCTCAATCCAGTGATGGTATAATTGCTCAAGCATATTCTTCAGAGTATGGTGAAGTTCTTACCTATGATGATGATGGCAATGGATTGGATGTTGGATTAGGAACTGTTGGTGCTGGTTTCTCAGGTAGTGATTTCTGTGTTTACTTTACACCAAATGAAAACATAGCAACTAAGGTAAGAGTATATGGACAAACTGTAGAGAATCAAAGATCTAGTGGTATTACTACTCTTGGAATAGGAGATGGTAATTCAATTGGACAATTCCGTACTGGAGAAGGTACTTATAGTGGTACTCTTTCTGTTGTTAAACGTAACTTTAATCTTACTCATAGAAACAGGCCAATCTTTAGAAAGGTTTGGGATCCTGAAATTGATACTTCAGTTATTAGTATTGATGCAAATACCATTCAACTTGCAGATCATTTCTTAGTTAGTGGTGAGAAACTTACATATGCTTATGATGGAGCTGGTATTGCTACAGTTGGTGGTGTAATTGGAACTACGGTTTATGCTGTTAAAGTTAGTGAAGATTTGATTAGATTAGCACCTACTGCATCTGATGCTCTTGCAACACCTCCAACAGTTCTTGGATTTACTACAGTTGGAACTGGTAATAGTCATTCTATTACATCTCATAAGCAAGACACTAAGTGTTTAATTGCTCTTGATAACAATATCCAATCACCAATTGTTTCTACTGGTGTTACTGTTGGATTGGTTAGCACCATGAATGCTTCGCAGGTTAATGCTCAGATAACAAACGTTGCTTCAATGGTTGGTGGTGAGATAATAAAAGTTGATGATGAATATATGAGAGTTAAATCTACTGGATACGCTGGTATTGCAAATCAGTTATTAGTGGATAGAGGATGGTTGGGTAGTGATCTTGGAGTTCATACAGTATCTTCTGGTAATAATCTTGTAGTTACTAAGTATGATGGTAATTACACCATATTAGGTAATTCACTAAACTTTGTAGAACCTCCTTATGGTGAAGAGGGCTATGCTGGATTACAAACACGTTCTACTTTCCAAGGAAGATCATTTATCAGAACTGCAGAGTCTGATGATAATGAGGCTTACAATGATAACCTCCTCTTTGATTCTATCTCTAAAGATTTTACTGGTATTGCTAAGACATTTACGTTAACAAGTTCAACTTCAAATGTTGTTGGATTCTCTACTAATAATGGTGTATTCTTGTTAAATGAGATATTCCAAGGTCCAGATGTTGACTACACTTTAACTGAAGATACTAGTGGAATATCATCCATTACATTTACAGGAACTGCTTCATCAGTAACAGCAGATTTGAATGTTGGTACTCTTCCTAGAGGTGGTATTCTTGTTAATGTTGGTTCATCAGAAGGAATGGGATATCAACCATTAGTTGCTGCTGGTGGTACTGCTGTTATTTCTGGGTTAGGAACTATTGAGTCAATATCTATTGGTAATAGTGGTAGTGGATATAGAATTGGTATTCAAACTGTTTATGTTGGAGTAGGTACTTCAGGTGCTACTGGATATCCAAATATTGTTTCTATTGGTACTGCTGTTGTTGAAAGTGGATACGTTGTAAGTATTGGAGTTACAAATGCTGTGGCTGCTGGATATACTTTTGAAAATCCACCTAAAGTTTTTATTGATGCACCTACTGGATATGATAATGTACCTTTAGTTGCTGCTGGTGGTTCTACTACAAGTGGAGTAGATGCTACCGTTGATATTACAGTTGGTTTAGGTAATAGTGTAACTCAATTTAGGATTAATAATACTGGACGTAACTATGCCGTTGGTGATGTATTAACTGTTCCTGCTAATACTGCAAACTTTACTGGTATTCCAACAACTGGTACACCTGCAAACTTTAAAGATTTCCGCATCATTATTGAATCAGTTCATGATGATAGTTTCTCTGGTTGGACATTTGGACAATTAGAAGTACTTGATAACTTTAGTCCATTCTTTGATGGAGTTAAAAAATCATTTACAATAAACAAGGCAGGAGTTCCTGTTTCACTTAGATCTGCTAAAGGATCACCTATTAGAATTCAAGATAATTTACTTATCTTTATTAATGATATTTTACAAGATCCTGGTGTTTCTTATGAGTTTAAGGGTGGTAGTGTTATTGACTTCCTTGAAGCACCTAAAGAAGGAGATAGTTTAAAGGTTTATTACTTTAAAGGATCTGCTACAGACTCTGTATTTGTTGATATTATTGAAACTATAAAGAAAGGTGATAAGATTCGTCTTCGTGATGAAGCCACTAAGTCTTCAACCTTTGGATTTGATCAAACTGAACGTATTGTTAGTGGTATTCAAACCTCCGATAAGTTCAGCACGATTCAGTACTTTGGTCCTGGTATCACCACCAATACTGCTATGGAACGTCCTATGACGTGGATCAAGCAAAAAGATGATATTGTTGTTGATGGTGTATATGTGTCTAAAGCAAGAATCATCAATGAATCTGCTATTACTCCTTCTACTAGAATTATCAGTAATGTTGGTGTTGGTTCTACAACAATCTATGTTGAAAGTCTCCGTCCATTATTTGATGATAATGAGGAAGGATACACAGGATCTGAATTGAATTTAGTTATTGTTGATGAAAATGGACCTAAGATTTCTGCTGCTGCAACTGCTATCGTTTCTGACACAGGAACTATTAGTCTAGATTTGACAAATGCAGGTATGGGATATACTGAAGCACCTACAGTTTCTATTAGTACATACTTTGGTGTAAGTACACTTGCAACTGCATCTGCTACAGTCAGTGCTGCTGGAACAGTTAATACACTAACTGTTGATGAAGTTGGTGCTGGTTATACTAATACAACTACACCTTTAGTTCTAATTGGAGAACCAACTGGTGTTGCTGATACACTTGGAACTCCTACTATACAAGGAGACTTTGGATTTATTTCTGGTATTGCTGCTACTACTGTTGGAGTTGCATCCACTGGATTAGTGTTTGATTTATATGTAAATGAATTATTCAGAGATGCTACCAGAGTTGGTACTGCAGTGACTATAACTGCATTAACAGCAGGTGATAAATTTATGGTACATAATTCTAATACTGGTATTGGATTAACATCCTACGGTACTGGAACTGGTATTGGTACTGTTGGCATTGGATCTACCTTTATAGATAACATATATGAGGCCATGTCTGTTTCATATAGTGAAAATTATGTAGTAGGAGTTGGTACAACTGGGGTTCAAAGAGTCACAGTTAGTGTATCTTCTACAGAAAGTGTTACTACTGGAATTAATAGTTACTTTGGTAATTATACTTTCGGTAAATTGACTAATGTTACTAGAGATAGTGACCCACATGCGTTCAGTATTGTTACTGATGATGGTATTACTGGGCTATCAACTGCCCCTGTAATTCGCAGAATTAAAAACATCAAACGTTCTTACTAAATAAAGAAAAAAAGTCTAAGTAAATGTCTGCTATTATAACAGATCAACTAAGGGTCTTGAATGCCGCTAATTTTGCAGCAGGTATTAAGACGACTACGAATAGTTATTATAGTTTTATTAATCTGCCGAACGCAACTGATGTTCAGTCAGATTGGGATAGTAATGTTCCTGATCCTAAAGATTCTTTCCATCAAGAGGATAGGTATTGGGATACTATGATTGCATTGAAGAAAATAAATGCTGGAGATGTAAAGAGAGTTGTAAGAAAACTTGCTTGGACTTCTGGTACAACATACGATTATTATAGAGACGATTATAGTAGAAGTAATACTGCTGCACAAACTGGAGCATCAAATTTATATGGTGCAAATTACTATGTAATGAATAGTGATTATAGAGTTTATATTTGTGTTGCTAATGGTTTTGATCCAGATAACTTATTAGGTAAACCGTCTCTTGATGAACCTCTTCACACAGATTTGGAACCAAAGGCTGCTGGTACTAGTGGTGATGGTTATCTTTGGAAGTATCTCTATACTATTAACCCTGGAGATCTTGTCAAATTTGAATCAACTAATTTTATCCCAGTTCCTGATGATTGGGAAACAACCACTAATGCAAATATTACTGCAGTAAGAGGTAACGCTGCTCTTAGTGGAAACCAATTAAAGAATATTGTTATTACTAATAGAGGTGCTGGTTACGGTAATGCTTCTACTTATACCAATGTTCCTGTTAATGGAAATGGAAACAATGCAAAATGTTCTGTAACTGTTAACTCTTCTGGTCAAGTATCTGCTGTTAGTGTTACACAAGGTGGTGATGGATATACTTATGGTACAGTTGATCTAGAAGCAGGTGGTATTACCAATACTTCTGGTAGTACTGATGCTGTTTTTAATGTTATCATTCCACCTCAGGGAGGACATGGTGCTGACATTTATAGAGAATTGGGTGCAACTAGAGTTCTAGTTTATTCTCGTATTGAGAATGATGATTCTAACCCTGATTTTGTTACAGGACAACAATTTGCAAGAGTTGGTCTTGTAAAGAATCCAGAAGAAAATGCTTCTTCTACAGTTGTTAGTGCTACTCAAGCAAGTGCTGTTTATGCATTAAGACTAACTGGAGCAGGTGTGACTGCAGCAACATTTACTGCAGACTCTAGAGTTCGCCAAACAGTTGGTGTAGGATCTACTGCTGTAGGTCAAGTTGTTGCTTGGAATGCAACGACAAGAGTTCTTAAGTATTGGCAAGCTAGTGCTCTTGCGGGATTTACTACTGCTGGTATAGCAAAAACAAATCCAGAGTATGGATTTGAGTTACATGATTTCTCATCTACTGTAGCAACAGGAGGAACAACTGTTATTAGTGGTGGATCAGTAGATTTAAATATTGATCTGGACTATAGCGGTATAACCACCGTAATAAATAATAAAACGTATAACTTAGGACAAACCTTTACAGAAGGAGTTGCTCCACCAGAAGTTAAGAAATACTCTGGAGAAATTATATACGTTGATAATAGGGCTTCAATTACGAGGTCAATTAATCAAAAAGAAGACATCAAAATCATCGTCGAGTTCTAAAACATGTCACAGGAAACGAATCTAAACGTTAGTCCATATTTTGACGACTTTGATGCGGCTAATGACTTTCATAAAGTATTATTCAAACCTGGATTTCCAATTCAGGCAAGAGAATTAACTACATTACAATCTATTCTTCAGAATCAGGTTGAAAAATTTGGTGATCATATTTTTAGAGAAGGGTCGAAAGTAATACCTGGTCAATTATCTTTCCAACAAGATTATTATGCTGTTCAAGTTGAAGCAGCATATTTTGGTATTCCTGTATCTTTTTACGCTGAAAAGTTAATTGGTAAAAGAATTAAGGGTGAAGTTTCAGGTGTAACTGCAAAAGTTGTTGATTATATAACAGAAGGAGAATCAGATAATGGAAATTTAACTTTTTATCTTCAGTATGAAAAATCTTCTACATCTTTTAGTGGACAAACATTCCAAGATGGAGAAACTCTTTTAACATTAGCATCAATTACATATGCAAATACTGTAATTGCTGGAAATGAAGGATTTGCAAATGCTATTCCTACAGGTGCTACAGCCACTGGTTGTGCTGTTCAAATTACAGAAGGTGTTTATTTTCTTAGAGGTAATTTTGTAAGAGTTGCAAAACAAACTCTTATTCTTGATCAATACACAAATACTCCATCATATCGTGTTGGGTTAAGTGTACAAGAGGAAATTGTAACTGCTGGTGCAGATCCATCTTTATATGACAATGCTAAAGGATTTTCTAACTTTGCAGCACCTGGTGCTGACAGACTTAAAATATCTGCTGTTTTAGCAAAGAAAGAAGTTGATGAACTTAATGATGAAAACTTTGTTGAAATCATGCGTCTGGTTGACGGTGAAAAACAGTTTTTTGAAGATGATTCTCTTAATTCTATTATTAGAGATGCTTTAGCTAAGAGAACTTTTGATGAATCTGGTAATTATTATGTAAAACCGTTTAATGTTAAGGTTAAAGAATCTTTAAACAATAGAAAAGGAAATAAAGGTGTATATTTACCAGGTCAAACAACCCAAGATGGAGGTACACCATCAAATGACTTGATGATTTACCAGATATCACCTGGTAAAGCTTATGTTCGTGGGTATGATATTCAAACAATTAGTAATACTAATCTAGATGTACCCAAGGCAAGAACTACAAAAGAAGTAAAAGATATTGGGTTAGATTTTAATACTGGTACTCAGTTTATTGTTAACAGAGCATTTGGAACTCCAAATGTTGGATTAGGAACTACTGCTTTTGTTTCGTTAAGAAGTGAAAGAATAGGTGTAACTAGTGCTACTGCTGCAGGAACAGAAATTGGTAAAGCAAAGGTATATAATTTTACTGCAGAATCAGTAAATCTTAAGTCATCAGATCAAGATCAGAATGAATGGGACTTACGTTTATTTGACGTACAAACTTATACAAAACTAGGAATTAGTACTGACATTGATATTTCCCTACCAGCACGTATTACAGGCGATTCTAGCGGTGCTGAGGGGTTCCTGGTGAGTGCTGTGGCGGGTGGCACAGAATTAACTCTTTATGGAAATAGTGGCAATTTTGTTAGAGATGAGTCATTCTCTGTTAATGGAAATGTTGTTGGTCCAATTGTTAAGACTGTTACTGATTATGGATTGAATGATATCTTCTCTGTTTACTCAAATCCTGGAGTAGGTCAGACATTTAATGCTGACTTTAAATTAACTCACGCTCTTACACCTAGAAATAAAACATTTATTGGTAATGTACCAACATTTACAATTACACCAGGAAATCAAGGTATTTCTACAGTAACTAGTCCTGGTAATAATTTTGCAGGTATTGTAACAACTGGTGATTATGTTTCATATGGCGGAACTACTACTGATACTAGTCTTAATAGAATAACAGCTATTGCTGATGATGGTTCCAATATAACCGTTGCAGCTGCAACATCTGTATCTGGTATATTCAATGGACAACTTCCAGGTGTTAATGATGTTGTAACTACTAATTTACAACTTCGTTTTCTTGACTCTAGTTTAAAAGATGATAATAGTTTTGTTACAAAATTACCTAACAGTAATATAAGCGATATTAATATACTTGATTCTGATATCATTGTTAAAAAACAATTTAAGAATGTAACTGTATCTGGTAGTCAAATTGCCGATTCACAGTTTAGTATAAGTGCAGACTTTACATATATGCCATTTACTCCACAGAGATATGTAATCTCTTATGGAGATGGTTCTCATGAACCGCTTACTGCTGATCAAATTGACATTAGTACTGATAGTAAAACTCTTAATTTTGTTAATCTTTCGGTTGCTGCAGATGCTCAAACTAGAGTTGATGTAACTTTGAAGAAAAAGAATCCATCATCAAAAGAAAAAAGATGGACTGCAGGAACTACAGTTATTACTAGATCTAACAAAGTAGGGTCTGGTACTACAAGTCAAAGTCTTCAAAATGGATTGACATATAGTAATCTTTATGGAACTCGTGTTGAGGATACAGATATTTCTTTAAATGTTCCTGATGTAGTAAATGTATTAGGAATATATGAATCAAATGATATGACAGATCCTGATCTGCCATCAATTACCTTATCTTCTTTATCTGGTCCTAATGGAACAACTGCAGATTTGACTGTAGGTGAAGAAATTATATCTAGTGATGGAGCTGTTGCAGTAGTTGTTGAAATAACAAGTTCTACTCAACTTGGTATTGCATATGTTAATGATACTAAATTCAATATTGGTGATGTAGCAAACTTCCAATCTTCTGGAATACAAGCAACCGTAACTGCGTTTACAATAGGTGATAGATTAATTTCTTCTAAGTATGAAGTTGATAATGGCCAACGAAATTCTTTCTATGATTATTCTAGAATTATTAGATTGGGAAATGAAGCAGAACCAACTCGTAGATTAAAAATTGCATATTATCATTATGTGGTTCCATCCACTGATGAAGGAGATATCTTTAGTGTTAATAGTTATGGTGCAGATAGGTTTAGTGATGATATCACATATCTTGATCCCCCAAACTTCACAGAAAGATTAACTGACTATATTGATATCCGTCCTAGAGTTTCTACTTATGATCCATCTAGTGCAACAAAATCTCCATTTGAATTTGATTCAAGAACATTTACTGGAACTGGACAAACACCTCCAAATATTCTTTCTGATGATGAAACTTTAAATTTAACATATAATTATTATCAAGGAAGAATTGATAGATTGTTCTTAACAACCAATGGTTCTTTCCAAGTTCAAACTGGAGCTCCTGCCGATAATCCAACTCCTCCAGAAACTATAAGTGGGGCTCTAGATGTTGGTACACTCTTTATCCCACCTTATACATTTGAAGCACAGCAAGTTAAGTCTCTGCTAAAACAGTATAAGAGATATCAAATGAAGGATATCACTAGACTTGATAATAGAGTTAGAAATCTTGAATATCATACTGCACTTACATTACTCGAAAGTGATACTAAAAATATGTCCATCAAAGATGCTGATGGATTAGATAGATTTAAGTGTGGATTCTTAGTAGATAACTTTAAGCATTCAACTGCTCAAGCAAATAGTGATCCAGATTTTAATGCTTCAATAGATCAAGATCTTGGTGAGTGCCGTCCATCTCATTACACAACTGCTGTTGATATGTTATTGGGTACAAACTCAATAATTGGAATTGGACAAACTGCAGATCCATCTCAAGATTTTGCTTTTGCAAATGATCTTGTTGGAACTGGATGTCGTAGAACTGGTGATTTAATTACTCTTGATTACACTGAAGTTGCTGCTGTAGCAAATACATATGCATCTAGAACAGAAAATGTTCAGCCTTTTGCTGTTGTTTTCTGGAATGGAGACATGGAATTAAACCCATCATCTGATGTTTGGGTTGATACTAGAAGAATTGATGCACAGGTTGTTAATATTGAAGGTAATTTTGAAGACATGATAGAAGAGAATGGGGCTGATCCTAATACAGGATTAATCTCTACTCAATGGAATTCATGGCAAACTGATTGGATTGGTGTTGATGTACAAGGACAAGTTACTACAGAAGTAAGAACTGAATTTATTAATAATCCTCCAAGAGTTATAAGACAAAGAAGAGTTCCTGGAAATAGAACTACGAGACAAACCAGAACAGTTACTGCAAGAGCTAGAGATATTAGAGTTAGAGTAGATAATACTACCACTACTACAACAACTAATCAGTCTAGAACTGGACTTGCAACAAGAGTTGTAGAGAGAATTGATTCTGAATCTCTAGGAGATAGAGTTGTTAATCGTCAGAATATTCCTACAATGCGTTCTAGGAATATTGAATTTATAATAACAAAAGCAAAACCAAGAACTCAATTATTCCCATTCTTTGATGGAGAATCTGTAGCTAAGTTCTGCTTCCCTAAACTTTTGGAAGTAACCATGAATAATGGCACATTCCAAGTTGGTGAAACAATTATTGCTACTCCGTCAATTTTAGACGAGGGAGCAAGAACCTCAACTACACCTTATATTCAGTTTAGAGCAGCAGTACCAAATCATAAGTATGGTCCTTATAACGCTCCAACTGATACGTATTCAGTAAATCCATATCTAGATGATCAGGGAATACCTGAAGTTTATACTTCAACAGCGACTATATTAAACGTTGATACATTCAGCCTACAGTTACAACCTGAGGGACAGTATTATGGATTCCTTAATGGAACTATGACTCTTAGGGGGCAAACAACTGGTGCTCAAGCAACAATTACAACCACTCGTCTAATAACAGATAATGTTGGTACATTAATTGGATCATTCTTTGTTCCTGATTCTACTATTAACGAAAACCCAGAGTTTGCTTCTGGTACAAAGACACTTCGTTTAAGTTCATCTGCAGTCAATTCTTTAATTCCAGGAGTTGTAACAACAGCTGTTGAGAAAAATTACGAATCATCTGGTGTTATTGAAACTCTTCAAGAAAGTATTATTAACACAAGAAATGCTGAAATTGTTACTGAGAACCTAACTGATAATAGAGTTCTTACCGATGTTCAAAGAAGAGTTAATCAAAGAAGAGATGTTGGGGTTATTAGAGAAAGAACTACTACATTCCAACAAACAATTTTAACTCAATGGTATGACCCTCTTGCTCAATCATTTGATGTTGGAAATCCTAACGGTGTATTCATCACGTCTTGTGATTTGTATTTCTCAACCAAAGATGAAGAATTGCCATGTAGTGTAGAAATTAGAACTTGTGAACTAGGAACACCAACAACTACTATTATACCTCTAAGTAAAAAAGAACTTCTACCAGCAAATATTAATGTATCAACAGATGCATCAGTAGCTACTAGATTTACATTTGATTCTCCAATATATTTGGAAGGTGGTAATGAGTATGCATTAGTTGTTGTTTCTCCTTCTACAGAGTATAATATTTGGATTTCTAGATTGGGTGAAGAAGATGTATCAACGACTGGATTGGGTGAATCTCAGAAGGTATTAATTACACAACAACCATACTTGGGTTCGTTGTTTAAGTCACAAAACGCTTCTACTTGGACACCTTCTCAGTTAGAGGATATGAAGTTTACTCTTTATAAAGCAGAGTTTACTTCTGGTACTACAGGAACAGTTAATTTCTACAACCCTGAGTTAGGTGTTGGTAATAATGAAATCGTAGAACTAAATCCAAACCCAATTAATACATTATCTAAGAAAGTTACACTTGGTTTAACTTCTTCAATTGCTGATTCTATCGATACTTTAGGAATTACCACTGGTGTTTCTATTGCTCAGACTGGATCTGGGTTATCAGGTGGTGTTGGAAATATAATTGCTATTGGTGGTTCTGTTGTAAGTAGTGGTTCTACTGATGGACTATTAGCAGTTAATCCTGGTGCTGGATATACTGTTGCAACTACAGAAAGCATTCAACCATTTACGATTACTGGTGCTGGTTCTGGAATGGTAGTTACTGTTCAGGTATCTACTGCTGGTTCTGTCTATCAGGATCCTAATAATAAGGCTGGTTTAGTTGGTCTTGTTAGTGTAACTGATGGTGGTAGAGGATATAAGATTGGTGATGTAGTTGGTATTCCAACTGCTTCTATGAATGGAATAGGAACAGGAGCTCAACTATCCGTCGTTTCTATTGGATTTACTAATACTTTATTCTTAGATCAAGTTCAAGGTGACTTTGTTGCTGCTGGATCCAGTATGAATTATGTTACAAATACTGGTATAAGATCTGAGATTAATGGTTCTGGATCTAATGTAACTATCTTGAATGGTCAAGCAATTACAGATCCTTTCTATGATGGAAAATCGATCAAGGTTATTCAGAAAAATCATGGTATGCATGAATCTAACAACCTTGTTAAGATTGAAGGAATTGTAAGTGACATTGCTCCAACTTCATTGACTGGTGCTTATGGTAGAGACAATACTGGAGATTTGGTTGTAAGTGCTGGTGCTGCATTTACTGATTTTGAAGGTGTTGGTGTTGGTACAACAAATCCTGGATATGCGAAGATAGGAAATGAAATCATCCAATATACTTCAGTCAATACTAATACTCTTAGTGGTATAACAAGAGCACAAGATTCAACTCTTGCGTTTACACATCCAGTAAATCAACTTGTTTATAAGTATGAATTTAATGGAGTATCCTTAAGAAGAATTAATAAGACACATAATATGTCTGAGGTTGCTAATCAAGGATCTCATCCAATTACAATGGACACTTATTATGTTGCTATCGATAGTGATGCATCATCCTCTGATGGTGTTGGAATAGGAGTTAGTAGAACTGCAAGTGCTAATGGATTCCCAAGTCTATACTTTAGTGATACAAAGAGTGGTGGAGAGTCTAGGATTACGGCTTCACAAAACATTCAATTTGAAGTCCTAACACCAAATGTACAGACTATAATACCTAAAGGTACTTCTATCAATAGTAGAGTCAGAACTATTAGTGCTAGAAGTGTTAGTGGTACTGAGACTTCATTTGATGATCAAGGATTTGAAACCATAACTCTTAATGAATCTAATTACTTTGACGATCCTCGTATGATCGCTTCCAAAGTAAATGAAAATAGCAAGTTAAGTTCTTTACCTGGTAACAAATCACTCAACATACAATGCGATTTAAATAGTAATAACAGTGATATATCACCAGTTATTGATATTGATAGAGTAAGTGCAATTCTTACAACTAATAGAGTTGATGACACTGTTGGAATTTTTGCAAATGATCCTAGAGTGAAAATTCCTGGTGAGGATCCAACATCAGCAACTTATGTTACTAAGAACGTAGGACTTGAAGTTCCTTCTACAGGACTTAAAGTTATGTTCTCTGCTAATAGAGCTTCTACTGCTGATATTAGAGTTGCATATGCACTCTTTAGAAAGGATGATGCTGAGAATGAATTCCGTTATCAGTTATTCCCAGGTTATGATAATCGTGATGAAAGTGGTCAAATTATTAATCCAAGGAATAATTCAGGTCTTCCTGATACATTTGTTGCTCCTTCAATGCAGAAGGACACCTTCCGTGAATATGAATTTACAATAGATTCTCTTAAAGAATTTGATGGATTTAAGATTAAGATTATGATGACCGCAACAAATCAGGCACGTCCTCCAAGGATATCTGAATTCAGAGCGATTGCATTATCATGATCCCTGTAAAAGATAACCATTCTCTTTACAGAGATGAAAACTCAAACGCAATTGTTTCAACTGACATGACTGCTTACAAAAATTATGTTAATGCTCGAAATCATAAAAAAAGTGAGAGAGCAGAAATAGATGAACTTAAAGGTGAACTCAAAGAAATTAAGGAAATGTTAAGGAGTATTGTAAATGGCAACTAGAACCTTCACATTTGATTCAACTTCTGACTACCCATCAGTTTCTGATTTGGTAGTCAATGTTGGTGCATCATTTACTTGTACTTTTACAGTTAATGATACATCTGGTACTGCAATAGATTTTACCAACTATACTGCAGAGTCTTCTCAGATGGCAAAGTATGTTGGAGCTGGTGTAACTGCAACATTTTCAGTTGGATTTTCCAGTGCTTATGATGGCAAAATGTTTATTGGGTTAACAACAACTCAGACATCAGAATTGAAAGAAGGAAGACATGTATATGATGTTAATGTTAAGACAGGAGATACGGTTTATAGGATAGTTGAGGGTCAAATAATGGTTAGGGGTGGTATATCATCCACTCTTTGATAAATACTTAGAAAACTGGGAATATGTCAAAGCCAGCTTCGAGAACTGAATTAATCGATTACGCTAAGAGGCAACTTGGTGCTCCCGTTCTCGAAATAAATGTTGCTGATGAACAGATCAGTGATCTGTTAGATGATGCATTCCAATTTTGGAATGAAAGGCATTATGATGGTGTCGTGAAGATGCCTATGAAATATCAATTTACTGAGGATGATATTAATAGAGGTAATGGTACAGTAGGAATTGTCACAACAACTGTCACACAACCAGCAAGCTCAGGTATAGGAACTACTGCTGGTGCTGATGCTACCTTTAAGTTTACTGAGAATAGTAATTATATTAAGATGCCTGATAGTATCATAGGTGTTAATAAGATATACAGGTTTGATGGTTCTAATACCATGACCAATAATATGTTCAGTGTTAAATATCAGTTATTCTTAAATGATGTTTACTACTTTGATTCTCTTGAATTGTTGACATATGCAATGACAAAGACGAAGTTAGAAGATATTGATTTCTTATTAAATACTGAGAAGCAGATTAGATATAATATTAGACAAGATAGATTATATCTTGATATTGACTGGGGGGAGGTAACTAAGAACAGTTATATTATTATTGATTGCTGGAGGATTCTTGATCCATCAGATTCAACTAAGGTTTATAATGATAGGTTCTTAAAAAGATACTTCACTGCTCTTCTTAAGAAACAGTGGGGTCAGAACCTTATTAAATTCCAAGGAGTTAAACTTCCTGGTGGAATTGAATTAAATGGTCGTCAAATGTATGATGACGCTCAACTTGAATTAGATAAGATTCAAGAGAGAATGACTTGGGATTATGAAGAATTACCACTTGACATGATAGGCTAATGGCATTAAATCCATTTTTCACACAGGGAACTAAAAACGAGCAGAATTTAGTTCAGGATTTAATCAACGAACAGTTGAAGATGTATGGTGTTGAGTGCTATTATCTTCCTCGTAAATACTTAACAACTAATACTGTTATCAGAGAAGTAGTTCAGTCTAAGTTTGATGATGCTTATCCACTAGAAGCATATGTCAATAACTACGATGTCTATCAAGGAAATGGTACAGTATTGTCAAAGTTTGGTATTGAGGTTCAGCAAGATATTAACCTTACCATATCCAAAGACAGGTTCGAGAATTATATCACCCCTCTTATCAGAAATGAGACGGGAATTAAATTATCCACCAGACCAAAAGAAGGAGATCTCATCTGGTTCCCGCTTGATGATAGACTATACGAAATCAAATTCGTTGAACATGCAAAACCCTTCTATCAATTAAAAGAACTTTATGTCTATGAATTACAGTGTGAAGTATTCCGTTATGAAGACGAAACAGTTGACACTGGAATTGGTTCTATTGATGACGAAACAGAAGAACTTGGATATAACCAAACTCTCACACTTACTGGTGTCGGAACAACAGCTACTGCTGTCACCACATTTAGAAACGGCGGTGTACAGTTCATTGATCTCCTTAACTCTGGAAGTGGATACAGAGCTACCCCTACAGTTGCCATTTCTTCTGCTCCAGGTGGCGGCATTACAGCTACTGCTGTAGCAATAACAACTAGTGT